>Ga0307988_1001259_pt1 | contig 14700 bp, 10 predicted proteins | sample EllFjometagen183_FD_203166 | JGI IMG/M metagenome (GOLD analysis project Ga0307988, IMG submission 203166) | Marine microbial communities from Ellis Fjord, Antarctic Ocean - #183 | ecosystem: Environmental > Aquatic > Marine > Unclassified | place: Southern Ocean | collected 2014-10-08 | reverse complement strand
AAAAAGGGTTGCAAAGCTTTTTGGTTCCAATGCAAAACCATCGGATTTTAAAAATGCAGCTTTTAATATACGCTGCCAGACTGGATTAAAACAACAGTTTATGGATGGTCTGGCCCGTTCAGGCGCATTTATTGATGAATTCAAACGAACTTTTTTATCCCATGGTCTTCCTGTTGACCTTGTATACCTGCCCTGTGTTGAATCTTCTTATAACTTCAAAGCATATTCCAAATTCGGGGCGGCCGGAATCTGGCAGTTTACACGTTCCACGGGCCGGCGCTATATGAAAATCAACTATGTTGTGGATGAGAGGCGTGATCCTTTTATTTCCACCGATGCCGCTGCCCGTCTCTTAAAAAAAAACTATGCAGAGCTAAAAGAATGGCCCCTGGCTATAACAGCCTACAATCATGGCTTAGCCGGTATGAGACGGGCAAAAAATGCCAAAGGCAGCTATGAAAAAATTGTAAAATCATATAAAAGCCGTTCATTTAAATTTGCATCAAGAAACTTTTATTCAGAATTTTTGGCAGCCAGAATTGTGGCTAAAAATCCTGAGAAGTATTTTGGCAAAATCAAATATAGAAAACCATATTCTTTTAAAGAGATAAGGACCAAAGGATACCTGCCGATTAATGACCTGGCAAAGGCTTTGAACTTAAGCCTGGAAAAAATACAAGTCCTTAACCCTGGTTTACGAAAACCTGTTTTTAACGGACAAAAATATATCCCCAAAGGATACAGATTAAAAGTACCTAAAAATTTAACCGCTCCAAAAATCAATAAAAAGCTCACCGCACTTTACCGGGACAAACAAAAACCCAGCCGGTTTCACAGGGTTCAAGAAGGTGATACAGCAGGTTCCATCTCAAGAATTCATTCAGTCAGATTATATGATCTGATCCTTGCCAACGGTCTGAATCGTAAAGCAACAATATATATCGGACAAAACTTGAGGCTTCCTGTTAAAGATGAAATCATCCTGGCTAAAAATATACCCATTGCTACTAAATCCAGGAAAACAGCTAAAAAAATAAAAGTCCGCAAAAAAAAGCAGGTTAAATCTGTTCCCAAACCCAAAGAAGCACCTGTAAATGATGCCATTGCAGAGACCATAATAGCGCCTGTAATCACAGAACCGTTGCCCCTGGCAAAACCCTTAAAAAGTAAAACCGCCATAAACCCGAATATTGTTACCAGTAATCTAAAGGTTCTTAAAACCATTCAAAAAGGCAACTCTACAATCGGAATAATAAAAGTTGAAGCAGAAGAAACATTGGGTCACTATGCCGACTGGCTCGGGGTACCAACACAGGAAATCCGTGCTTTGAATAAATTCAAATACGGCAGATCAATTTCCATTGATCAAAGAATCCGAATCTCCATGAGAAAGAAGACTGTCACGGAATTTGAAGAGTTGAGATATGAATTTCACAAAGAGATTGAAGAAGATTTTTTTGAATCCTTTTCCATTCTTGGGATTGATACTTATGAAGTCAAAACCGGGGACAATATCTGGAATCTTAGTTTAAATGAACTTGAAATTCCTTTCTGGCTGATAAAAAAATATAACCCGCAAATAAATTTTAATTCCCTTAAACTATCACAGAAAATAAAATATCCCATACTTAACAAGCTATAATTTTTCTCCGGTCAAACCCTGTTAATATATTTTTTTCTAATACCCCGGAACTGATCTTAGGATAGTCCAAAACTCTGTGCAGCTTTTAAAAGATAATTTGTGGCCTTAAGTGGATTATTAACAAAATCATCGCCTTTTAAATTCGGGGCTGAAAGCCACTTTAATAGACAAAGTCCGGGGTTCCCATTTGCAGGCTTTCCAAAATACGTCATGACATTTTCTAAGGAGTGAAATTTTTATCCCCCGCTATTAATAAAAACGACAGCCACGCAGGCCAGGATGAGAAACAGGTAATTGGCAGGCCGAAGTTTCTCTTTCCACAGCATCTGACTGACGAGTGTGGTTGTTAGGATGATGCCTATGCCCAAAGTCGGATAAGCCACAGAACCTGGGATATTTTGAAGGGTCCTTATCCAAAAATAAGTTGCCAGCAGGTTGCTGAATCCCAGGATCACTCCCCACAGCAGGCCGGATATCAATGGAGGTCGGCCGTTTTTCAGACAAGGCAGGGTCAGTATTAGTGCTGTTGCAAAGATTCCGGACATAAATGCCTTTGGGTCCACAGACGGTACAAATTCGGCCTGAACTTTAAACATAAAATCCGTAATCCCATATGCAACGAAAAGAAAAAGTCCCCACATGATTCCTCTAAACGCCTTTTTTCCTGCCATGTTGAATTGTATCGGTTCTCTTCCGGCAAGGGGAAGGCTTAAAAAAGCCAGACCGATTCCTATAAGCTGACAGAATGTGGTTGCTTCGGAAAAAAAGAATAAAGATCCCAGTGTCGGAATGACGGCAGACAGCCGCATAAGAGTTGTGGACAGGGCAAGTCCCTGTGCGGATATTGCCTTATTGAAAAGCCACAGGCAAAAAACAAACATGGTTCCGATAAAAACACTTAGACCCCATGTCAGAGGGGTGTTTGACTCAAGAGTTTGAGCGCCTCCCCATGCCAAAAGACAGATCGTGCACACAAGGTAGTTAATTCCCAGAAGCGGCCAAAACGGCACTTTCCCTGCATTGGCGGCCTTCATGGTTAACGCAACAACGCTGGAGAAAAGGATGGACAGGGTCAGATAAAAAAAACTGCTCATGGTTTATTATTTCTTTTTACTCATTTTTTTGTAAATTGACGACTATTGTTTCATCAAACGAACATGAACTTATCGTAAAATCAAACAGATGCAAAGTATTTCCTTTCGTTTGTTAAAAGTAATGGACCATCTAAAAAATTTTATGTGTTTATTTTAACGTGAAGTCATGATTTTTATCTGAAAATGCCAACCACAAGATTTGGTATCTTCAATTTTTAATTCCCGGCCATGAAATTAATTTTCAAAATTGAAATGTTTTAAAAAGGCGAGAATACTGGCTATAGTACAGTCCTTGATAATACTCTATATCTCCAATATAACGTAATGGAGTCTCTTCAAATTTGATTATTCCTGTTCCTATATAATTGATTTTTAATTCTGAAGATGAAAAACTTACTCATACAAGATGTGGTAATCACGGTAAATCTTAAAAGCCCGGACTGGTGGATGAAGCGCTCAGTAAGCTGTCGAAATTGACTCCTGCAAAATAATACCACCTATAGTCGCTATTAAATTAAATATATAAGGCTTCAAATAATAAGAGAAAAATGAATTTTCTTTGAATTTTTATTTCTGAAATTGGCTTTAAATTATAATTTGCCAATTTCACGGGTATTTCTATGCTTCGTTTCAGGCAGGCTTTTGAATTCATGTTTTGTCTTCTTTAATTTTCATATAAAAGGCAAAACGATCGCCCTCAATACAGGAGAAGGATCAACACGCTGGAGTTATGTTCGAATTTGACTGTCTGTACTTTTTTTACTTAATCAAGAAAAAACGGTTGAAATGAATTTTGAAAAATTTATTTCAATAATAATTATTTGAAATAAAAACCTTGATTTCTTCGAACAGATATGTGAGTAGTGTGCTCAAGGAGAATTATGGTTTGCTAATAATTTATTTAGAACAACCCGCTGGTAATCACTTTAGAATATGAATAACAAACCGGGTAAAGAATAGTTTTCAAGGAGACTGAAACCCCCAATCAGACGCATCACATATGATGCATCTAATATTTCATTGACCCGACTCTTTTACAGCCAAATAGGAGCATTCCCAATGTATTCTGACACGGTACTTGACTTCATCGAAGATAGCCAATGGGATAGCTTTCCCTCACATGTTCAACACCAGTCTAAAAGATGCCTTTTGGATACCCTGGGGGCTATGATTGCAGGGACCCGGACACCGGTATATGATCTCATGCACCGCTACGTTTTGAGCCAGATGGGAACAGGACCGGCAGTGCTCATGAACAGCCCTGGTAAAACCAGTACCACCGGCGCGGCACTGGCCAATGGGTATGCTGCAAATGCGCTGGACATTGATGACGGCTGCAGGCTGGCAAAAGGGCATCCCGGGGCCAGTGTTCTTCCGGTCACCCTGGCCGCTTCCCAAGGGATTGAGGTCTGTAATGGGAAATCTTTTTTGACCGCTCTCATCATTGGATACGAAACTGCCATCAGGGCTGCGTATATACGGCATGCTACCTGTTCGGTCTATCATTCATCCGGGAGCTGGGGAGGGATAGGTGGTGCCGCAGCTGCTGGTAAATTGATGGGGCTTAATAGAGATGAATTGTTCAATGCGTTGGGAACAGCCACTTACCACGTTCCCAACGCACCAATGATGTTAGGCATTGAAACCCCTTGCATGGGAAAAGACAGCATCGGCTGGGGTTCCTTTGTCGGCATGGCAAGTGTTGAAATGGCCAGGGTCGGTTTTACCGGCCCAAAGCCCATTTTTGATGAATCTCCAAATCAGGAGTGGATTACCTCACTGGGTAACACTTTTGAAATCATGAATTTATTTTTCAAACCTTATGCTGCCTGCAGGTGGGCGCAACCGGGTGTTGACGGTGTTTTAAAGATAATGGAAAAAGAAACCTTATCCGTTGGTAATATTCGGAAGATACGGGTTTATACCTTTTCAGCGGCAGGGGCATTGAGTATGAAGCCGCCTTTGAACACAGAGGACGCCCAATACAATTTTGCCTATCCCATTGCAGCCGCAGCAATCTATGGAAAGATCGGCCCTGACCAGGTGCAGCCGCCCAAAATTTTTGATAAAGACGTATTGGAACTGATGGATAAAATAAGCGTTATTGTTGAAGATCAGTATCAAAAAGAATTTCCTGCAAAAACCTTGGCGAATATAGAGATTGAAGATTTTTCCGGCAATTGTTATCAATCGGGTGTCATGTCTGCCCGGTGGGACCTGAGCAACACACTTCCAACGGATGAAGAGCTGGAAACTAAATTCGTGTGGATAGTGGAACCGGCTCTTGGTAAAGAGAAAACCATATCCCTGGTAGAGCTGATTCGTAATTTTGAACACTGTGAAACCATTGATTCCCTCATAGCATTATGTATAAAGTCCACATAGAAAATAAACCTTTTCCAGGTGTTCAACCTGAGGCCCGTTTTATAGTACCATTAAATCGAATTCGCCCTAAGGATTGGAATAATACCCCTACAATCAATATCGTGTCCAAAGAAGATCCTTCCTGAAAGGGCACACTGGAGATAATTTATGATCAAATTCATCACAAACAGCCCGGTGTCCGCCAAGACAAATGCTGGCAGATCCGGATATCTGCTTTACACCGCCACCGGTACAACAACAGGGAAATCATAGTATCTGCTGCCATCTGTCACGGGAAAAACTAAAGTCCATTCCCAATATTTTGGAGGAAACAGCAAGTTGAAGCTTTGGATTTATCCGAATGGCCTATATGACAACCCATAAAAAAAACCAATATTTTAAATTAGATTTTTAAAGGAGATATAAATGAGCACCGGAGGACAAATCGGAGGTATCTACAAACCTCTGTCAGACCAGGAAATTGAAACCATCCATGTAAAGGCACTTGATATTCTTGAGCAGGTCGGTTTGGGGTATGAAGATAATCTTGAAGCCCTTGATATGTTAAGGGATGCCGGATGTACTATTGATGAAAAAGAAAAGAAAATTTTCATGCCCCGGGATCTTGTTACGAAAATGGTAAACAAAGCGCCGGGGGAATTCACCCTTTACAGCCGGGATGGAAAAAACGATTTATTCATTGGAAAGGATCGTGTATATGCCGGTACCGGAGGCACCACCATCTCCATCCTCGACCTTGAAACCGGACAAATGCGCGACACCTGCCTTGAAGACCAATACCGGATAACCAAACTTGTGGATACCCTGGACAATATTCATTTTTATCAAAGCGCGGTCGTACCCATGGATATTGAGGGGGACCGGTATGATTCCAATATTCTTTTTGCCGCCATGATGGGTACCACCAAGCATATCATGTTCGGCTGTAATTTTGTATCAGGTCTGAACGAAGCCTTTGATATCGCCTCCATCGTTGTTGGGGGGGGTGACAAACTTAAGGCAAAGCCTGTTTTTTCCATAGCTGCCTGTGTTATTATAAGCCCGTTGAAATTTTGTTCCCAGAGTGTCGCCAATATCCAGCAAGCCGCACGTCTGGGCGTTCCAACCACCATTACCAGCGCCCCCATGAGCGGTTCCACCGCTCCCATGACCATGGCGGGCACCCTGCTTCAGTCCCATGCAGAAGAATTGGCAGGAATTACCCTGCACCAGTTGACCGCCCCCGGGGCGCCCGTGCTTTATGGCGCCCTGCCGGCAAGGGCAGATTTGAAAACCATGGGATACAGAGGAGGCGCCATTGAATGCGGAATGATGCAGGCGGCACAGCACCAGCTTTGTCAGCGAATTGATGTTCCCAATTACGCATCTTCCGGATTAAGTGATGCCAAGATCCCCGATGCCCAGGCCGGGTGGGAAAAGGCCATGACAACGCTTTTGGCTGTCATGGGCGGTAACAATTATATCCACCATGCTGCAGGCATGCTGGAATCAATGAATTCCGTTGCCTACGAACAATATATCATTGACGATGAAATCATCGGCGCTAGCTGCAGTCTGCTCAAGGGAATTCCAATGGACGAGGACCACCTGGCCTTTGATACCATCAAAGCTGTGGGACCCGGCGGCCATTACCTGATGAGCCCCCATACCATGAAACACCTTCGTACAGAATACTTTGAGGGGAACGGTATCAGTCACACAGGCAACCGAAGTAACTGGAAAAAACAAGGGTCCCAAGACACCTGGCAGCGGGCCAATGAAATGGCAAAAGCCATAATAGCAGATGATACCCCGCCGAAGTTGGATGAATCCATCCAGAAAACGATCCGAGAAAGATTTGACATTGCGTTGAACATAAGCAATTAGCATCAAACACCTTTTTACGGCGGAAATTGCCTTCAGGTAAAAAGGGTTTGGGGGGATAATATGGAGGGGAGGTTGAGATTCCCTTCCATGGTTAACCAATCAAAAATCGGCATATTCAACTGCCGTCCTTTTATTATGGTTTATTTTCATGGGGAATTTAATTTAAAAGAATTCCAGATCAACGGCACACTCATCGTATTTTTTAAGCTTTTGATCCGTCCCGTTGGGCAGTCGACTGCAATATTCAGCACACAATACGGTTAAAAAAGCAATGGGGCCGGTATAGCTCTCGCCAAAGGGAAGCAAATTCAGCGGGATAAAAAAAGATATGTCAGATAGAGCCGTAATCGGGGATATGGGAGTATCGGTGACGGCGATAATCTTTGCCCCCTTTTTTTTGGCATATTGTCCTATTTTCAGGGTCTCTTTTGGGTACCGGGGAAAGGATAAAAGAAACACAACAGAATCCGGTGACAATTTTTCCACGGCAGAAAATGAAGAGATCCCGGAGCTGGTAATGATGTCCGTATGGTGATTCAATTTGGATAGATTCAATCCCAAGTACATGGCCAGGGTGGTTGCAGCAAGGGTACCAACTACACAAAACCTGTCCGCGTTTGCCATAAGGTCTAGGGCCTTCATATAATTTTGTTTGTCAATACTTTCAAGCAGTGTTGCCGTATTTTCAATTTCACCCTGCAAAAGTTTGTGATAAACGGATTTGGGTTTTTTGTCCCCTGTTATATCTTTTCCTAAAAACGTCCTGAGTTTGTACCGGTTAAAGGCGGTCAGGTCCAACTGAACGGACTGCCGGATCACTTTTGTAAACTCGGGATACCCTTTAAACCCCAAGGTTCTGCAGAACCGGACGATGGTGGCCCCGGATACCCCGGATTTTTTCGATACCTCCGCTACATTTAAAAATGCAAGCTCATTTGAATTTTTCAAAACATAATCGGCAAATGTTCGTTGTTGTTTTGTAAAGTTATTTTTTTTATTTATAATTTGTTCAAAAAGATTTTCCAAAATAAAATTGCCTTTCGATTTTCTGTCTGTTTTTAACAATCACTGGATCAACCATTTTTGTGTCATCGCTAAACAATGGATTTCAAAGAGACTCATTTTCGCTACGATTTTGAAATAATTTAACAAACCAGAGATCAAAAGTAAAGGTATGTGCCACCAATAAAAAAATGAAATATAAATTTCAGAACAGAAGTAGCCATTGTTTTCCAGGACTGAATGAACATAAATAATGCACAAATAAATTAATAATTTTGTTTGACAAACATAGTCGGATCGACTAAATCATTTTATGAAATATATATTTCATTTTTAAAAAAAAGGATTAATTTATTTCATAAAATGACTATAAACCGCTTACTTAAGGATAATCCTATGAATTACGCTAAATTTCCAAGAAGAACGTATATTACCTCCCCGACCCCCATTGAGGCCATGCCCCGCCTGAGTAAGGTACTGGGATCCGAAGTAAATCTTTATGTTAAACGTGATGACTTGCTTCCCGGAGCTTCCGGCGGTAATAAGACACGAAAGCTTGAGTTCTGTATTGGAGACGCACTAAATGAAGACGCTGATACCATCATCACCTGTGGGGCGGTTCAATCCAATCACTGCCGGCTGACAGCCTCCTGGGCCGCCAAGGAAGGGCTTGACTGCCACCTGATCCTTGAAGAACGGGTGGAAGGTTCCTACAAAGAAAAGGGTACGGGTAATAACTTTTTATTTGAACTTCTGGGTGTCAAAAGTATTGATGTCGTGAAGGGTGGCACTGATATGATGGGTGCAATGGAAGAAAAAACTGCCGCCTTAAAAAAAACAGGGAAAAAACCGTATATTGTCTCCGGCGGCGCGTCAAATCCCATAGGATCGATTGGCTATGCCGTTTGCGCTGAAGAAATTATGAACCAGCTCAACCAAATGCTCCTGAATATTGATCATATTATTGTGCCTTCCGGGTCGGCAGGGACCCATGCCGGAATGGTGGTGGGTATGACCGGTATTAATGCAAATATACCGATCAGTGGCATAAATGTTTCCAGGGTTAAAGATGTCCAAGAGGAGATCGTATGGGATCTGGCCCAAAAAACTGCCCGGCGGCTCGGCATCAAACAGGAGATCCCAAAGCAGGATATTGTATGTTACGACGCATATGTAGGACCGGGATATTCCCTTCCCACGGATTCAATGGTGGAAGCCGTCAAGCTGTTCTCCAAAAACGAAGCCATTCTTCTTGATCCTGTCTATTCAGGCAAGGCAGCTGCAGGTCTCATAGATCTTGTCAGAAAAGGCTTTTTCAAAAAAGGAGCAAACGTACTCTTCCTTCACACTGGAGGATCACCGGCATTGTATGCATATCTGGAAACTTTCAGAAAATAGGCAAACCTTTTTTTACCGTCATTTAACTAAAGTTAGAAAGAGGTAACCCCTTATGGGCAATAAACTCAAACGCATGTGGCCGGAAAACGGCCTTAAATCTTCATACGATGCAGTGATCATCGGCGGAGGAATCCATGGCTGTGCCACGGCCTATTACCTTGCCAAGGAACAGGGTATGAAAAACATTGCCCTCATTGAACGGACCTGTGTCGGCTATGGTGGTTCCGGCAGAAATACCGCTATTGTCCGGGCAAACCAGAGAACCCAGGCTAATTTGCGCCTGCACAAAGAAGGGCTCGAATTGTGGCCGGTATTAACAAAAGAGTTAGATTTCAACCTGATGTTCAACCAATCCGGCCATTTAAGTCTTGCACATTCCGAGTCCACCATCGGCGCATTCAGAATCAATGTTTCATCTGCCCAGTTGTCTGGTGTGGACTGTAAATTCATTGATGCAAAAGAATGCAAGGAACTGGTCCCGGCCCTGAATCTGTCCCGGGACATCACCCATCCGGTTTATGGAGGGATTTATTCACCGCCAGGCGGTGTTCTGCGCCATGATGCCGTCATGTGGGCCCTTGCACGCGGGGCTGCTGAACAAGGCGCTCATATCCATCAGGGTGTGGAAGTGACGGGAATTGAGATGTCGAATAATAAAATCACAGGGGTTACAACCTCCCATGGCAAGATCAAGACCCCCAACGTCATTGTTGCTGCCGGGGGATACAGCGTCCAGCTGGCTGAAATGGTCGGGATCAAATTACCGGTCCACCCTCTGACCATTCAGGCGATGGTCACCCAGCCCCTGAAACCTTTTCTAAACCTGGCCTTAAGCTCCGGGGCCTATGATATCTATATTACGCAAACCCTTAAGGGAGAGGTCGCCACAGGCGCTCACATGGACGAAGCACCCAATTTCACAAGTGCCGTCACAAGTATCTGCCTCAAACACCAGGCTGAAATGCTCACCGAACTTCTGCCCTGCATGAAGGGGGCAAGATTCATGAGGATCTGGGCAGGCCTCGCAGACATGGCCCCGGACATGGCGCCCATCATTTTTGGAAATGATGAAATAAAAGGGTTCTATTTTAACGGCGCCTGGGGATATTACGGATTTAAATCCGGTCCAATTGTCGGTAAATACATGGCCAAGTTTATAGCCGAGGGGAAAACGCCCCACCACTTAGAGCAGTTTACTAATAAACGCTTTGCCCGGTTCAGGTACACTGGAGAAAAAGCGGTGCCGGCGGAAATCGGTCCCTGGAACTAAAAAGGAGTTGTAATGTATACGATAACATGTCCCATTTGTGGAAAAAGAAACCAGAAAGAATTCCGCTATGGCAACGAAGATGTGGGTCCCATGCCCTCCTACGAAAATCTTACCCCGGAAAAATACCTTGAAAATCTATACAGCAATGGCAACCACGCCGGTGTTCAAAAAGAGTGGTGGTGCCACAGGCAAGGCTGCGGTACATGGTTCAAAGTGGAACGGAACACCCTGACAAACTTGCAGGTAAAAACGGGAGAAGCCAAATGAAACGGTTGCGCCAGCCATTAACAACTCTGATTGATGAAAGTCAAAAAATTACATTTAAATGGCAGAAAAAAAGTTTTTCCGGCTTTCAGGGAGATACCCTTGCAACGGCCCTGCATGCTTCCGGGGTAAAAACTATCAGCCGTAGTCTTAAATACCATCGTCCCAGAGGGTTATACAGTCTGGACGGCGAAGGGGTTTCCACAATGGTGGAAGTGGACAAGCTTCCCAATACTCGTGCAGAAACAACCCCCATTGAAAACGGAATGACTGCCATTGCCCAAAATTATAAAGGTTCTTTAAATTTTGACCTGATGGGGATCAATGATAAGTTGTCCCATTTTATGTCAGCTGGATTTTATTACCGAATGTTTCACAAACCCGCATTTTTATGGAACAAGGTGATTGACCCTATCCGCAACGCCGCAGGCACCGGTAAACTGGATATTACCCACGATTATGGCAAAAAAGTGGAGGAACGATACCTCCATACGGATGTCTGCGTGATCGGTGGAGGCCCTGCCGGGATGATGGCGGCCATTGCCGCCGCAAAGTCCGGTGCCAGGGTGATCCTGTTAGAACGACGCAACGCATTGGGTGGTTTTTACAATTGGCGGATCGCAAAGGTCAATGGACTGCCTGCAATAAAAAGAGCAGAAGAATTGGCAAATGAAGTTCGTTCCACCTCCAATATATCCGTAATGGAAAACACATTTGTTATGGGGATATGGGGGGAACGCCAGGTTACCGCCTTTCAAAAGGGAACCGGTGACGACCCGTTTTTCGAACAATACATTGAAATTATGGCCAATGCCGTGGTGTCTGCCACCGGCTGCCTTGAGCGCCCCCTGATCTTTGAACACAACGACCGCCCCGGCGTCATGCAGTCCGACTGTGCCCACCGCCTAGTCCACCAATACGGTGTTTCTCCGGGAAAACAGCTTGTGTTCAGCACCGGTGACAATTTAAGCCTTGAAGCGGCCCTGGATCTTGCCAAAATGGGCGTCAACATCGCATTGGTGGCAGATTCAAGACTTACCGGTCATGATCCGAAACTTATGGAGGAACTGAACAAACGGAATATCCCCTTCTGGAAAAACTATGCCGTTTCCCGGGTATGGGGGAAAGCCACGATCAAAAAGGCACGGCTGACGGATATTAAAACCCTGGCATCAGTTACTGTCAAGTGTGACACAATTGTGGCCAATGCCGGACGCTCCGCCGATGTCAGGATCATTTCAACTGCAGGTGCCAAAGTCCGCTATAACAAGGCCACAGGCTTTTTTATACCTGAAGTCCTGCCGGAAAACATCTTTTTTACCGGGCGGGCCACAGGTCTTGAAAAAAATCGAAACATTGAGGCTTCCGGTTACCAGTCTGGACTGGATGCGGCCCAGACGTCAGGATTTGATACGGATGGCTTCAGAAAAGACAAATGTCTGGAAAAAGAGACCTATTCTCCCTGTTTGATTGCCCACTCTCCCCACATTGGCAAGGGCGAAAAAAGTTTTGTCTGCTTTGATGAAGATGCCACCTACAAAACGATTGTACAAGGGGTCCAGGCCGGGATGGAACGGCCGGATCTTGCCAAGCGGTTTGTTTCAGTTGGTCTGGGTGCCGGACAAAGTGCGCTTCCCGGAAGCAATCTGTCCCTGCTCCTTTCCGAAATTACCGGTAAAGACATCAATGGTTTCTGCCCGACAACCGTGCGGCCACCTGTTGAACCTGTCAGCCTGGATACCCTTGCCGGAGCCAACCATGCCATATTCAAGGTCACCCCGCTCTATGACAATCTGATGAAATCAGGAGCCTTCATGCAACGCATGGGGATCTGGAAACGAGCCAAATATTTCAGTGATGATAAAAACTGCCGGGACGAGATCAACAATGTTAGAAGCAATGTGGGAATAACAGATGTTTCTACACTTGGAAAATTCAGGATTTTTGGTCCCGATGCAAAAAAAGTGCTGGAGCGAATCTATATCAACGCCGTGTCAGGTTTCAAGGAAGGAAAACTCAAATATGTTGTTGCCCTCACCGGAGACGGGTGTCTCCTGGATGACGGGGTTGCAGCCCAGTTGGGTAAAAACGATTATCTTTTCACGACCTCTTCAGGACATGCCGCCAAGGTCATTGAATGGTTCCGTTTTCACAGCCGGTATGAAAATTGGGCGTATAATATGGTCAATCTGACAGATTATTATTCCGGGATCAATATTGCCGGTCCCAACAGCCGCAAAGTGCTTGGAAAATTGGTGGATATCGACCTTTCAAATGAAGCATTTCCCGCCAATGGTATAAGAAAAGCTGTCATCAACGGTGTTTCCGCCTGGCTGATGAGAGTCGGTTTTGTCGGCGAACTTGCCTATGAAATCCATTTGCCGGCTTCTACGGCAACTTCCCTGTGGGATGCGCTCCTGGAAGCGGGCCGTGAATTTAACATTCAGCCCTTTGGACAGGAAGCCCAATTTACCCTGCGACTGGAAAAAGCACATGTGATCATCGGCCAGGAAACCGAATCCCGGGTAAACCTTCTGGATGTGGGCATGGGATTTGCCTGGGCAAGGCAGGATACTGAACATCAGAAAGTCGGCGCCTATGCCCTTAAGGTCGCAGAAAACCAGCCTGACAGATTAAAACTGGTGGGGTTCACTGTGGATGATCCAGAAAAAGTTCCCGGTGACGGGGCCGTTATTGTGGCAGATCAAAACGATGTCATCGGTAATATTTGTTCATGCCGCAAAAGTGAGATCCTGGGAAAAGCGTTTGGTATTGCCCTTGTGGATGAATCTCTCTCTGACATTGGATCCAGGCTTGAATTTTTTGAGGACGGCATGGATATAAATGATCGAATTTTGGCCACTGTTTGTAAAACACCCTTTTATGACCCCAAAGGTCTTAAGCAAAAGGCTTAAGGAGAAAATTATAATGAATTCTTTATCACGAGTTTCACCCATCAGCCTGCCCGGAAAGATATCAAAGTCTGAAAACCAGTGCGGATATTCGGTTGTGCTGTCCTATAAAAACGAACCCCAAAACACGCCCTGGCTTGTTGATCTCTCCCACAGAACAAAACTGGATTTTCAGTGCAACGGGAATGTACCGCCGTCAGCGATGGGAATCGACCTGCCAAAGGCCCCGGGCCAGGCTGTGGTTGAAAAACAATGGATAGTCAGTTCGCTTGGGACGGCACAATTTTCCTTTATCCACATCGGCAATGAAACCGTCCCCCCCCAGAATGATCCCGGATTTACGGATATAACGGATGGAAGATGTCTCTTTGCCATCGGTGGAAAAGGTGCATCAACGCTCATGGAAAAGCTTACCCGGATGAACTTTAATGATCCTGCACTTGAATCACCCTGTTTACTCCAGGGCCCTATGGTTCATACCTTTGGGCAGCTTCATATCCTGGGAAAAGAGGAGCACAGGATTTTTTTGATCGCCCTAGGAAGGGGATACGCAAGAAGTGTGGCCCATGCCATACTGGACACGGGCACCTCGATCAATCTGGCTCCCGCAGGGGAAAACAGGTTTACCCAGGCTCTGGCGCATGTGTAAAAACACTCATGGTATATGAATATTTTTCAGTTTCGAAATTTTGATTCCACTATACGAGCCTCAACCGCTGTTACAAGCCAATCTTGCGCAGTAATTTTTATAATATACTTGACGTAACATATCTCGATATTTCTTGTTAAATCAACACGTTATGCACGATGCTAAAAACATACTTTTTTGATATTATTTAACATAGTTCATAATTGCTTCAGCTCAAA
>Ga0307988_1001254_pt1 | contig 14741 bp, 13 predicted proteins | sample EllFjometagen183_FD_203166 | JGI IMG/M metagenome (GOLD analysis project Ga0307988, IMG submission 203166) | Marine microbial communities from Ellis Fjord, Antarctic Ocean - #183 | ecosystem: Environmental > Aquatic > Marine > Unclassified | place: Southern Ocean | collected 2014-10-08 | reverse complement strand
AATGAAAGACAATTCGATTTGCAGAAATTTGGTTTCTCTGATGCTAAGGGAGTTTATATTGTCACAATGCATTCTCCTAAAGCTAAAATTACTGCTGGAACTGTACAATTGGCTATTGATGCATATTTACTTGCTGATAAAAAAGCAGAAATTGATTATACTCACGGTGAACAAATTACATTTGAATTAGGTCAAAAAGAGAGCAACTTTGGTATATTTCTTCCAACAATAAAAAAAGAAGAGTTTTTTCCTGCGATTATAGAAGATGGTGCTTTACCAAGAAAAACATTTTCTATGGGTGAAGCACAAGAAAAAAGATACTATATGGAAGCCAGAAAAATAACTTTGTAGAAACTTATATATTAAAAAAACTAAGAGTACTAGTTATTTTTTTCTTTACCACGAATAACCGTATTTCTTTTGATGAAATAAAATATACTAATAATAATAAAGGTGAATATTCCCGAGAGTAATGAGATGATTATAATCTCTTTTTGCGAAAGCACACCAGTTGGCATTACCAAACGTTTACCTAAATTTGCTGAAGATACTAACCTGTTGTCATATGTAGTGAAAGTATTATAAATTATTCTAAATTCATCTTCTTGTAAGTATCCGTATCTGTATGCTTCTTCCAAGATCCTTTGGTAATCTGCTTCAAAACTAATCTTTAAATCAGTTAATGTTTTATTTTCTGTTACCAGTATTCCCAATTCATTTTGCAAAACTGGTTCAATTTGTTTGAGACGTTGATTCACAATGTAACCTTTATCGCCAAACAGACCTGTGAAAAGTGTATATACAGCAAAGATAGTTATTAAAGTTACTACCAATTTATTTCTTGTCATTCACTACTCTCTTACTGTATAATTTCATCAGTATCAAAAAATTACTTTACAGATTGATTGTATTCAATTTTCTCTGAAAAGTAAAATATAATTGCATGGGGAGAATTTTGTCCAAAACAAAGAAATCTATTAATCCAGAAGAATATGGACGTTGGCATGAAATCACTGAAGCTGATACTGAAAACTGCAGTCCATCAAAAAGAGGAAATAGATTATCGTTAGTAAGTATTCATCATCTGGAAATTAAAAAAAACAAAATACAAACAGAAGATGATATCAAGCCTGAAAATGTTCAAAAGGATAACCCGTCAAATAAATTAACATTTGAAAATGACGAATCTCTGGAAGGTCTCGATACAATTATAAAAAAAATTAAAGAAAAAGCTGTTATAAATCACGTAAACGAAACTGACAGTTCAAAGGCTAAATCTGAAAAAAGTATCAATAATAGCTATGAATTGGATGATATTGGAAAATCCGTATTAGAGGGGCTTACAGATTCAGAATTTCTTGATCAACTTGAAAAAGAACTTGAATCTGAAGCTGATAAACTCCATAATACCAAAAAAAATAATTTAATAAAGTGAATGAAGTATAGTTTAATATATAATTAAATTTTTACTTTTCTGTTTGGGAGTTAAATAATAATAATGAAGCCGGTATTCAAAAAAATAATCACCTTCATCTCCGCTGTTGTACTGATTTTTGTTTTAATAATATTTTTTATAAGAACCGCAGAAATCCTTAATATAAGTACTCTATCATCGCAGTTAATTTATGATATGTTACAAGCAATCTTCCCGATCATGCTTGCAATTTTATTTATTATAACTGCTTTACTTTTCCGTCCTCAATCTTCAAGAAGAATCCCTGAGCATGAACCCTTGTTGATAACTGAAGCTGATTCATTCCTCTATAATATTCCACCTGATGAACCATACATGCCATTAATAACATATAATCCAGATACAAAAGCATCCCAAAAACCCAAGGATGATAATTCTGAATACTTACAGGAAAGTATTGATTTACAGAGTTTAGGAAAAGATGAATTATCTTTCTATCAAGGTCTCGAAAATTATGATGACACAAAAACGGAAACAAAACCTTCAGAAGATATAATTTACCCTTCTGAACCTATAGATTCACGAAGATCTGAAAATCAGACAACAAGAGATTTAAACAAACCGAATCTATTCTCAATTAGGATTAATCCATCAAATGAGACCAAACAGGAAAAATATACTCCTGAAGAAGTTTTTGAGGATAACTTTGATACACGATTGGAAAAAGAGAATTTATATGCTAATGAGCAGGAATATGACATGTCTCTGGCATTAATAAGATTACGTTATAAAGATAAAAACAAACAAAATATTGAGATCCCTCTATATAATCAAGCCATTCATGATTTTCTTGGTGAATCTTCATATATTTATAAATATAAAGAGCATGCATTTAACAGTTTTGCTTTAATTCTACCTTTCTCATCCTATAGCGAAGCTCAGGAAGAATTGATCTCACTATTTAGATATTTAAAAGATGCCTTGACTGAAGATCAACTAATCTTCAGTTGCGGTTTTACTAGTAGATTTGGCAGGAAATTGGAATCAGCAGTATTTTTACGTGAAGCTGAGTCTTCATTGAAAAAAGCATTGAGAAAACGTAGTTTCAGTATGCTTGGATTTGAGCCGGATCTTGATAATTTTAATACTAATATATAAGTTAATTTTTATTTGATTCTGATAGCATAAAAGTTGATAAATTAGAATATAAAACTAGTCAACGTGAGATATGTCAAAACAATCTCTATCACGACATAAAACGGTCTCTGTAAATACTTCCTTGGCCTCAGAAAGTAATATTTTTAATTCTCTATCCATATATCTTGGACTATAATGTATCAATCCCATTTTACGTATTCCGCCAGCTTGTACTGCAATATTCCCTGCTTGTTTTGCAGTCAAATGACGTTTCTCTTTGGCACTTGCAGCTAATGCTTCTTCAAACATTCCTTCACAGACTAACAGATCGGAATTTTTAACATTTTCTGCAATTGAATCTGAATAAAGGGTATCTGTAACAAAAGAGAACTTTCTTCCTGATCTTTTATCACCAAGAACCTGGTTTGGTTGTATAACAGTTCCATCTCCAAGCTCAATACTATTACCTGATTGAAGCTTAGCCCAAAGTGGTCCGCGTGGAATTTTTAAGAGGTCTGCTTTTTCAGGAAAAAAGACTCCAGGACGAGCTTTTTCAGTAAATGAGTAACCAAAACATGGTTTAGTATGATATAAATTAAACGCTTTTACTTCATAGGAATCCGTTTCTAAAATAGTACCCGGAGAATCAACAACCTCAACTTTAATATCATAATTTATATACATATCAAGTATACGTCTATTCGCTTCAATGTATTCTTTAATATTTCCCGGTCCATAAATAGTAAGTGGATCTTCTCTGTCAACCTGGCTGGAAAGCATAAGCATTCCAGGCAATCCAGTTACATGATCTGCATGCATATGACTGATAAATATTGAGTTAATTTTTTTCCACTTTAGATTCAATTGTTTCAATGAGATTTGAGTACCTTCCCCGCAATCAAACAAAAAGAGTTCACCTTCTTTTCGTAATAAGACCGAGGTTAAGTTTCTTCCTGGAAGCGGCATCATTCCGCCTGTTCCTAAAATAAATGCTTCAAAATTCATATGTTGAAATCTATCATAATCTTGTTTTAAATAACAATACAAATACTTAACTATTAAGAATTTTTATTATGGATATTTTTTTTAATCTTTTTAATGGTATAAGGATGGATAAATAGGATATTACACAGGTGAATAAAACAACCATAATTAATTGAGTTGCCTGAATATCAATAGGTATTGATATTAGATAAAAATCGGCTGCTGCTATGCCTGTATGAGAAATTGCTGTTAATATCACATTTAAATTCAATCCAATAATAAGACCCAGTAAAACACCCATGATGGAACCAACGAAACTAATAAACATTACAGCTATAAGAAAAGCTTGTTTTATTGATCTGGAATATGCACCTGTTGCTTTCATTATACCTATATTTGTATAATTTTCCTGAATAAGCATTATACATAATGAAGAAACGTTAACACCAGCAATCATAATTATTAATGCCATAACGACATATAATATATTTTTTGTTTCAGCAAAATTTCTAAATAATACTCTATTTAACATATCCCATGTTTTAATAGAAATTGAAGAATCATTCACTAAATCATTTATTTTTTCTGCTGTACTATAAACTTCATTTAGGACATTTGTAGTTAGTTTAATAGAAAAATATTGTCTGCCTGAATCCTTCAATAGATTAGATGCAACTGTAGAATTAAAAAAAACCAGTTGATTATCAAGATTACGATAACCTGAATTAATTATTCCTGATACTTCCAATATGGTCGGTTTGAAAAATGTATTTCCTGAAGAGTTATTAACCGCAGCAATTGCAACTCGATCGTTAAGAGACAGTTCCAAATTCTCAGCAATAGAACTGCTTATAATGATATTCTTCGGATTTTTTAAATTAACTGATCCAACTATTTCAGTAAATTCTTCATAGACTTCCTCTGATTCAAGAAAATTTTCTGCTACCCCATGAAGAGCTGTACTATATGATCCGCCAGATGAATACAATACGCCAAATCCCTCATCAACCAAATCACAAGAATACACTTCAGATATGCTAAGTATAGTCTCTTTCAAATCACTTTTAGCAAGATCAGAAAAACCTTCAGGAATAATAATCTGTATATGTCCACTTTGTAAGTCTATATATTTTTCAGTAATGCCTTCAGTCATACCATTAGTCAATATTATAGAAATAACCAGCGGTACCACAGAAAACGCAACTATTAAAACTGACCATATTATATGTTTCTTTTTTTGTTTCGAAGAGGAGTGCAAATTAATTATATTTTTTGCCCAGAACAGGGAACCTTGGTTAATTAACTTCACACATCTCCTTTAAAGACACCTTTTTGTAAGATTAACGTTTCATCTGCAAGATTAGCTATATATGGATCATGAGTTACAAGAACTAAACTTTTTTGATATTTTTTTACTAATCCAAAAAGAAGATCCTCAATAATATGTGAATTTTCTTCATCAAGATTACCTGTTGGTTCATCTGCGAGGATTATATCCGGATCATTTATTAGTGCCCTGGCAATAGCTACCCTTTGCCGTTCCCCTCCCGAAAGCTGTCCGGGATAATTATTTATTTTGCTTGATAAACCAACATCATTCATTAATGTTAAAGCACTTTCTTTAGCTTTTTTCTTTTGATTCCCCTGGATCATAGAAGTAACCATAAGATTTTCTAATGCTGAAAAATCTTCAAGTAAATAATGCATTTGGAAAATAAACCCTATATGCTTTTTTCGAAATTGTGTTAATCTATCTGAATTTAAAGAATCTAATTGATGACCTGCTACAAATACCGTACCGGAATCTGCAGAATCCAGCCCCCCTACCATATGAAGAAATGTACTCTTTCCACACCCGCTTTTTCCCATAATAACCACTGATGAGCCCTTCATCAATTTAAAGTTAACTGCATTTAATACAGTCAAATTTTCTGTACCATTAATATATGTTTTTGTGAGATTCTTTACATCAATAGCAGTAACTAAACCAGAAACAAAAACCTTTTCACTGGAATTATTCATCATGCAGTATCCTTACAGGTACAAATTTTAATATTTTCCTAACAGCCATCCATGAGGCAAAAAAACTTACTAATAGAATACCAGATGATACTATTATAAGTTCTCCAGGTAAAATTTTCACCGGGAAAGTGTATTGAAGAAATCGTGAGCTGTACCCAGTGATAGTTTTTATTAATGATCCGATTAATAGAAATATTTGATTTATGTTTTTTGCTGATAAAATACCTATTACTAAACCAAAAAATATTCCAATAATTGCAATGAATAGGCCTTGAAAAATGAATACTTTAGTCAAATTCTTTTTTGTTGCTCCTACAGCTGTCATCAATCCAATATCTTTTTTATGTGAAAAAACAACTCTCTCTAATGAACTTTTAATATTAATCGCTACAACAACAAATACAAGAAAAAGGATAACAAACATACTATATTTTTCAAGCAATAGTGCTGAATAAAGCGAACGATTAAGATCTATCCAGGATTCTACTGATTTAATCCCGTCAATTTTAACGGCCTCTTTTATGAAAGCATTAATTTTGTCACTGTCATACAGTTTAATACCAATTTGCGGGATTGTTTTAGGCAGCATTTTCTTTAATAACGAAATATTTGCGAAACAGATCATATCATCAATTTCAGGATAACCAGTACCAACTTTTGCTGTAACTATCATCTGTTTCTCTATTGGTACAAAATTTACAATTTTACCCTCTCCTAATACCAATAATTCTACAATAGAATTGACTCCAGCACCGATATTAACAGCCAGATTTCTTCCCAAAACAATTTTATCTATGGTATCGATGTTAAAGACACCAGAAGAAATTGTTAGTTCATTGGAAAACCCAGAATCAAGCGTATAAATATTTGGAGGAAGACCTTTGATTACACAAGGTTGAGAACCCCCATTGGGTAATCTAAGAACACCTTCCAATTCCAAAAATTCATATGAATTTTGTACCAAATTGGTATCGTTTAATGCTTCCTGGAGTTTTTTCACATCAGTTTCCGATTCAATGGTAATTCGAGCATGATATGAGTCAATTTCAATCAAATCGTTTAGATAACCTTCCTGGAGGCCATTCATAATCCCAATAATTATTATTACCGCTACTAAACCGGCAGTTATACCTATTATGGGGAGAGTAGCAAAACGAATTTTTTTATTTCTTGCAGACGTAAAATACTTGAATGAAGTGAATAAAATCCATTGTAAATCGAGTATTCTATTCATCTGCAAGTTTAGATTCCTTTATGGTTTGTCCATCTTCTTCATATATTATAATTAAATATAAGGTACCCTCTTTGTAAATATCTTCCCGGTTTCCCGCTTTCAGATAAGTAATTTCCTTAGTGAGCAACCCATCTTCATAGGTACTCTCAGTTTCCGGTAATCCTTCAGTATTATTACTATATTCGATAACTGTTTTACTATCCTGAGATAATATAGTTTTCGTTATTAAAAAATTATCAGTGTCATAAGAGTTAAATATTGTTTCTGTTGAGGATTCAGTCTCAATAATCTGCCGGTTTAAATTTCCGTTTTCAGCATAATAACTTGTTTTATTAACTCCTTCAGGAGTCATTTCTGAAATAATTAGTTCTCCACCGTCTGTTGGCTGGATTTCCTGATCGTTAGTAATCTTGGATCCCGAAACCCATTTCTCTGTCAATTGTAAACCATTTTGAAATGATTTTATTAATGAGAAATCACCTTTTCTTCCCAATGCTGTTTTTGAAATATTGGTAGTACTGCCAATGATTAAAATTTCACTAAAATCAATTAAATGATAATTTGTTTGTCGTAAATGCAGGCTTCCGTCTGATTTCCGCACATAGTTTGTAGTTTCAGCTATAAATTCTCCATTAAACTCGGTTTTTTTCAATAATTCTCCTGCAAAATAGTGATAATTTACCGATTTAATCTGCTCATCGGAATTGTCCCAACTCTCTTCGATTAGAAGATTATCTCTATATTTACTTTTGTATATTAAACCGTCTGGATATACTTTTGTAATATCCCTTCCCTGCTCCTGAGAGACACTTTCATAAGACCAAATCTCTGTACCATTATAATATAATGATTCATTGAGAGTTTCATTATCAAAAGACCTCTTCAGGATCCACTCATAACTGCTGTATTCGGACTCAATTATTTTATGTAATTTCATACCTATGCTGTTTGAAGCATAAGATACTTTATCAGCACCACTTGCCGGGCTTATTATCAGTACTAACAATAAGCTGAAAAGACAAAACAACTTCTTCATTTTTAACCTACTCTATCCCAAGAAATGTATTAAGAAATTCCTCTTTGTCAAAAACTGAGATATCCTTATAGGTCTCTCCGGTTCCAATAAAACTGATTGGAATATTTAATTTTTTACCAATTTGAATAATACTGCCTCCTTTCGAAGCAGAATCATATTTTGTAAGAATAATAGAATCTACACCAATTGCATCATTAAATAATTCTGCTTGTCGAACCCCATTTTGCCCAGTAGTACTATCAATAACAAGAATTTTCGTATAATTACTACTAGCTATACGATTAGAAATAATTTTATCTATTTTTTGCAGCTCTTTAAGTAGATTGTCTTTTGTGTGCATCCTACCGGCAGTATCAGCCAGGATAATCTGTTCATTCCTTGCTAACGCACTAGTTATTGTATCATATATAACTGCACCAGGATCAGAACCTGGATTTTGTTTTACTATGCGGCATCCAACACGGTCAGCATGCAGCTGCAGCTGATCTGAGGCAGCCGCCCTAAAAGTATCTGCAGCACTCATAACAGTTCTGTAGCCATCATTTAAGTACTTACTTGCTAATTTTGCAATGGAAGTAGTTTTACCAACACCATTAACTCCTAATACCAGTATCAAGCTTAATGCATCCTTATCGATTACCGGTGGATATGATTTAATATATTGTGATAATTCTTCTTTAAGTATTTCCAATGCTTCAACATCTGAGATCCGTCGTTTTTTACACAAAGCCTGCAGCTTTTCTGAGATTTCAAATGCTTCAACAGCACCTAAATCTCCCTCAATTAGTAAATCTTCAAGGTTTTCAAAAAAACCAGCATCATACTGCTTTTTTGATTTAAATAAAGATGCCAGCCTATTCCCAAAACTTTTTTTCATGTAATAACCCAGTGTGCTAAGTATTTTAAAGAACTTCTGTCCTATGATAATAATCTACTAAACTAATAATCGTATCAAGTAGTAAAGAAATATTTATTGCCAGAGACACACCCAGAGCCGCTTCATAAACAGGATAATTATATTCAGAAACTAATCCATATAATAGTACTGAAGCTGGTAAACTAAGAATCGCAGCTGACAAAGACTTATAAAATGAAAACTGACCATAATTTATTTCAGAATCTAATCCCATCCACTTAGGTCTTAAATGCAAATTAAATGGAGATTCAGAAGAAACTTTATGTGAAATCACCATATTTTGTGGAAGATATCCACCAGCTTCAGAAAATAAGGAAACTTGATCACTCAATCCGCCTCTCATTTCAGCAGGGTTTGATATTATTTTTTGAGATTCAACAATAATATCTGCATTAAATGGATATATACTTAAGGAAAATAGTGCTTCTGAAGGAAATGATATAATCGGTTTAATTAAAGTTGTTTTTCCTGATTCCAGTTGATAAATGTTCTTATCGTAATAACCAGTCTTCTTTGAAGATATAACAATCTCATACTCTCCTGGTGGTAATACATTCAAGCCATTATCAGAAATTGAATAAAGTTCATTATCAATCAAAACCTGTACATCGGGTACATCAGTTTCAATCTCAAGGATTGATCGTATATAACCTCCAATCCCTAGTGAAAGAGCATCAAGAGTTTTAGTATCTATGGTATGTAAAGTATTTTTTGTAAATGAGAACTCAGTAAGCATTATCGGATCAGAAATTTCAGGAGAAAACTTAAACATACGATATATATATACATTACCAATTTTATCTAGTTCAATACTTATAATAGATTCTAAAAGGGATTCTTTTGAAATCACCAAAGATTTTACTTTATCACTATAAGATAGAAATGGAAATTTCTGACCTTTATCTTTGGTAACAATAGTAACCGGAATTCGTCCAGAATCTATAATTGATTCCTCTTGATATTTTTCATATGAACTGGTGTCTGCTAATATTATCTCCTTCTGATTACGAAGGAAAGCCATACTATTGTTGTAAACCCTGCTGAATAATTCATCATCATAAACTACCTCATTCTTAATATTATCTAAACTCAATTGTAATAGATATTCAACCTCTTTTTCATCTAACAAATGAAAATTGAAGAGTTTAATTTGCTCAAGAAGCAATGTATTTAGATAATCAAATACAAGATAATCATCAGATTTAGGATTTTTTATATTTAGTAATATTTCTGTCACACCAATCCGCCAGGGTTCAGTTCTGAAAAGAATGTTTTGTTCTTCATCCATAACTTCTATTGAAAGAGAATTGATGCTATTTTGTGCTTCTGAATCAACACCAAATAAATTTGTCTGTGCCGTAAAAAGGAAAAATAGCACAAGAACCAGGGTGCTGATAAAAGAGATTTTATATTTGTTATTTCCTACCGTTACTTCATATTCCATTGTAAGTACGCTTCTATAAACATATCAATATCACCATCCATAACTGCCTGAATATTCCCTGATTGTATTAATGTTCTATGATCTTTTATCATAGTATATGGTTGAAAAACATAGGATCGTATTTGATTCCCCCAGGAAATATCTTTTTTTTCAATACTATGTTTTGATTGTTCAGCCTCTTTAATTTCTTTGTAATATTCATACAGCCGCGATGAAAGGACTTTTAATGCCATTGCCTTATTTTTATGCTGGCTTCTTTCATTCTGACATTGAACAACTAGACCGCTATCTAGATGAGTTATGCGAACAGCAGAATCAGTTTTATTAACATGCTGTCCCCCAGCTCCTGAGGCTCTATATGTATCAATCCGAATGTCTTCCGGACGAATTTCAATATCACCCATTTCTTCAATTACAGGTGATACATGTACTGAAGCAAAAGTAGTATGTCTTCTTTTGTTTGAGTCAAATGGAGATATTCTTACTAATCGATGTACTCCAGATTCACTTTTTAAGTAGCCATTGGTATTTTTTCCTGTTACTTCCAAAGTTACTGATTTAACTCCGCCCTCAGCTTCAAGGATATCCAAAATTTGTGCTTTATATCCCTTCTTTTCTATCCAGCGCATATACATACGCAGAAGCATATTCACCCAGTCACAGGCCTCAGTCCCCCCAGCTCCAGAATGAATCGTTAGAAAAGCATCATTACTATCATATTTTTCTGAAAGTAGAGACTTTATATATAAAATATCATACTTCTTTTTAGCTCTTTTAATTTGATCTGAAATATCATCTTCAACTTCACTTATATCAGGTTCATCTTTATATAACTCATAGAAATCATTAATTTCCTGAGTTTCTATGAGTAATTTATTCCATGGATCAATGGTCTCTTTTAAAGTAGATATTCTGGCATAAGTTCTTTCGGCATCTTCACGGTTATCCCAAAATGTTGGGGTAAGAGTTTTTTGTTCAAGAACATGTAGTTCTTCTTGTATTGTAACTGCGTCAAAGACGCCTCCAGGCATCCTGAACTTCTTTTAGAAGCTTTTCAAGAATAGGGATATACTCAGTGATCATAATTATTCCTTCTATTTCAGCAACTTTTAAATATTTCAAAAGAATCAAAACACAGGTTTCATTCTTTATTGGTAATCTTTACATAATTCTATTTAATTTTCTCAATTCTAATCTCAAATGAACATTGCCAAATTTCTTCAGGTCCAAGATCCAGATCCCAAACAGGCAGCAGTATTGAATACTGATATATTTCTTCTTCCCCAAACAATGTATTTATTAGAGTATTATAGGTATTTTTAAATAATGTATATCTTTTATCTGAAGTCAATGTTAATAATGTTTTTTTGAAATTATCTTTTATTACAATTTTCTTAACATTAAACATAGTAATCTTTCCATCACCTATTTTTCTGGCATGTTGTGAATCTTCCGCCACCATACTAAGAAACTCATCACCCTCAAAAGCAAAAGATATATTCTGTTCAATCCCAAATTTTGTTTCCACTCTTCCAAGTGATAAATTCTTAATTTTATAAATCACTTCCAGAGAGTTTGCTTTAAAAGCATATGTTTTAGTTAATAAAAGTTTTATCCCAGAGCTATAAGGCAATTCCACTTCTAACGAAAAGAAAATTTCACGGTTATTCTTATCAAGCTTATTCAATGTATAGAGTTTTGATTCTGTTGTGAAAACTCTTTTCTCACCATATTTTTTATAATTCTTAAGATCAAATTGAGAATGAATAAAGATATCAGAAAAAGAATTCTGTTTTTTATCATTAACCCCAACAATCTGAGTTGTTTCAACAGATTCATCTGAATGCCCTACAAAGGTATCCAGATAATTCCAGGAGGTAACTAGGTAATCCAGCTCTGCAAGGCTTCCCCCCTTAGCATCTACAATCGCAGTAATGTTTTTTCCTCGAAAAATATATTCATCTAATCCATCAAAATCAAAATCAAATGGAGCAATTGATGATGAAAAAAGTCCTTTTTCTCTTGAGGATCTTTCTGCTTCAATTAAATGAGAGTAATTTTCTTTTCTAAGATAATTGTGATATAGCCCACCCCAATCAGAAAAAGTAAAAGCACCAAAACTCTCTCCTTTTAATATTTCTGAAGAGGAGATTTTCTTTAAACTTTTTTCTTTTTTTATACTACTAGTTAGTTTTTGTGAATAATTTAGTTTACCATATAAAAAATTCAACTCCGGGTATCTCAAAAACATTTCATTGTAATTATTTATTTTTCCAGGCATTGAACTATTCCCAAAACAACCAGAAGCTAAATACTTATTCTCAAAAGTCGAAACACTTTCAGATTCTGCTTGTGGCAAAGTGGTTAAAATATTTTGAGCTTTAACAGTTTCAAATAGATTTTCAAGAAGTCCTATTAACTCTTTGCCGTCTTTGAGAATAAAATCTGAAATTAATTTATTAGCATCCAGCATTATTGTTACAGGACCTTCTTTCTTCAGAGAAACTGAATATTCTTCTAAAATAGTTTTAATATTATTTGCTAAAACTGCATCTGTAAACTCTCTGCTTATTGGGAAAATATTTATGGTATTTCCCATTTCCTGCATAGTAAAAGGAGACCATATCTCTTTTTTCTGTACTTTGTTTGAAGTATTAATAATTACATTATTTATCCCGCAACTTTTAAACGTACTAACCAGAGAAGGGTTCCATATTTGGTCTGTAATCCAAATTCCTTTTGGTCTTTTCCCAAATCTTTTACGTAAATATGTTGTAGACATTTCTATCTGAAGAGCTCTATCTTTTAACGGTAAAATTGTCAGTATTGGGTCATAGTAACCGCCTGTTAATATTTCAAGCTGTTTTCTTTTAACCATATCATTAATAAGCATGTTTATTTCTGGATAATTGCTTTCAAACCATTCAAGAATTGTTATAGAAATGTATAAAACGAATTTTATATCTTCATGAGTGTATAAATAAGTTAGAAGTGGTTTATAACAATGAAACAAACTGTAATCTAAGTCTTCTACTTGCGTTCCAAGAGGTTTTTGACTGTAGATACCTAAAATAATCTTTTTATTACTCATTGTTACTTTATTTTACACACCTGTTCATAGAATCGAAAATGATTTATTTAAAACTAATAACCGATTAATACTTATTGTATACTTATTTAATTAATTTTGCATATAGAATTTGTTGGACAAGCCTCAGCAGCCCCTTCCCTATCTGTTCCCGCACTTTCATAATTGACTACAGATAAGAAATTATTCACTTCGAATCCGGCTTCAGGAAATTTCTTTTCACATATTTTACATCCAATACAACCAACTTTACAAATTTTCCTTACAATACCGCCTTTATCTTTCGAATTACAGGCTACAAAATAATCAGCTTCATAAGGAATCATTTGCATTACACCCGTTGGACAAATTCCAACACATTTTTTACAACTGATACAAATTTCTTTATCAACAGCCACCCGTCCATCCGGAGTTTTTTTAATAGCATCAACAGGACATACTTTTATACAGCTGCCAAGGCCTAAACATCCATATTTACAGGCTTTATCTCCTTTAAAGAGAATAACAGCAGCGTTGCAGTCTTCTACACCCTTATAGGAGTAACTATATTCTGTATGCTCCCTGTTTCCATTGCAATGAACTTTAGCTACGAGTTTGTTTTCATTAAACTCAATTTCTATACCCATAATTGAGGATAATTTTTCAGCAGTCTCTTTACCGCCAGGCGAACATAATCCTATATCAGCATTTTCAACTACGATTGCTTCAGCATATGCCGAACATCCTGCAAATCCACATGCACCGCAGTTTATTCCAGGAAGAGTATCTTCTACTGTTAAAACACGTTCATCTTTTTTTACAGCAAGTTTTTTAGCAGCAAAAGCAAGTCCAATACCCAGTAATCCGCCAAGTAACGAGACAGAAATGAAAGCACTTATAATATTTATGAGCATATTTCCTATCCTAAGAGATTTGTTAATAGAGCTTTATCAAAAGCCATAAATGCAAGAGCCATCAACCCACCAGATATAAAGGCTATAGGTATACCTTGTATAGGCTTTGGTACTTTGATTAAATCAAGCTTTTCACGAATATTTGACATCAGTAAAATTGCAAGTAAAAATCCTATACCAGCAGCTATTCCGGCAACAAAACTTTCAAGTGCATTATAGTTATTTGTAATATTTATTAATGCGATACCTAATACTGCACAATTTGTGGTTATTAGTGGAAGAAAAATACCAAGAGCTTTATATAGTTGGGGAGAGATTTTTTGTACAACCATCTCAACAAATTGAACAAGTGAAGCAATTACAAGTATAAAAGTTATGGTTTGTAAATATTCAATATGAAATGGAACTAAAATATAGTTGTAAAGTAACCAGGTCACAATTGAGGATATTCCCATTACAAAAATAACTGCAAATCCCATTCCTATTGCTGATTCAGTATTTTTTGAAACTCCGATAAAAGGACATAAGCCTAAAAACTGAGTAAGAATGAAGTTGTTAATAAAAATAAATGTT
>Ga0307988_1001253_pt1 | contig 14746 bp, 9 predicted proteins | sample EllFjometagen183_FD_203166 | JGI IMG/M metagenome (GOLD analysis project Ga0307988, IMG submission 203166) | Marine microbial communities from Ellis Fjord, Antarctic Ocean - #183 | ecosystem: Environmental > Aquatic > Marine > Unclassified | place: Southern Ocean | collected 2014-10-08 | reverse complement strand
TTTTTTTTACCCTACTCCGTAAACTGCTTTTGCCCTGACTTACAGTACTGTAAGTTATCCCCATAAGCTTACCACTCTGAGGGATTAGTCAATCAACCATACCGATACAGCATATCCACCGTTATTTGTCGCATTATCTCTGGAGTTGTCATCATTTCTCCCGTGATAACTTGGTCTCCGCTGTGATTATTTCTGCTTCAGTCAGATCCAGAGAGGTAGGCCCCCTTTTTAATTAAATAACTTTTGTATCGTCCCTGATACAAATGACCACTATGCTGGTAAGTTCTGTTGAAATGAGAGTTGTAGGTTATGTTAAGATAGCGCATAAACTCGGCGAGATTACCCCGTGGAGTTTCCAGCATCAGGTGAAAGTGGTTGTCCATAAGAACATAACCATGAAGAATGATAGTGTAGGTTTTTTGTCCGGTTTGGAAAATATTTAGAAACTGATAACGATCGTTGTCGCTTGTAAAAATGTTTTTCCGCTCGTTTCCCCCTATGGGTAACATGGTAAACGGCTTCCGAATATTGAATGCGTAATGGTCTTGCCATGTTCTGATGACATCACGCGAGATAATCGTGTCAAAGATAAAGATTTGACCTCTGTTTTGGGTGCTCAGCTTATATCGTTTCCTTGCTGACTATTTCAATAGGGATAATACAGGCTGATTGCAATTACCTCTTACCAGAGTTTTAAGAGTCGCCAAGCTTTCCTGTAATTCAGGTTGCCAATTATTCACAAGGTGATACCAGAACAGAGACTGAATCATGGCAAATCGATTGTCAGCAGAACCTATTCCATTGAGTATCCTATCCCATTCATCCTGCTGCTTTTGGAGCTTTTCACGGTGATGTGTATGGTTGATAGATTCATGGAGAAGTCTCTTTCGTTCCAATTCAAAAGCAAACCTGTCTGTAATAAACAGATTTTCCAGTCTCTCATGCTCATCAATAAATCGTTGTTTTTTGGTCGTCTTAGGTATTGTCTTTAGACGATTCATATATTCTTCCTCAGTGGTTTTTGACGCAATAGCATTACATTCCATATTGGTCCCACTCCGACATGGTACAAAAACATCCTTTCACACATCAGAGCAGGACTTATAAAGTGTTAGATCTTGTATTGAGCGATTAACTCTCCAAGGTTTGACGAAAGGTCTTTGAGTTCCTTGCCATTCCTCTGTACCTGTACACTACTCTCATTGAGTTCTGTTGCGGTGGCACTCACATCGGCGACTTCGCTGGCAATTTCAGTTGTAACTGTTGCCACCTGGGCAATGTTTTCGGTAACTTCCTGGATACCCTGTGATGCCTGCGCAATATTGCCGGCAATTTCCTGAGTTGTTGCCGATTGTTCCTCAACAGCTGAAGCCACCGTTGATGCCATCTCGTTCACATCATTAATAAGATTGCTTACCGCACTAATCTCTAACACTGTCTTTTGCGTGGCTTCCTGTACCCCTTCAATATTGTTTTTGATTTCAAGGGTTGCTCCCGCTGTTTGTTTGGCGAGATCTTTTATTTCATTGGCGACCACGGCAAATCCTTTCCCGGCTTCCCCGGCACGGGCAGCCTCAATGGTGGCATTGAGGGCAAGGAGGTTGGTCTGCTCGGATATTTCAGTTATGGTCTCAGTAACCTTGCTTATTTCCTTTGCTGTATTCCCTAACTCATTGACTATTTTGGATGCCTGGTTCGCCTTAGCGCTTGCCTCATCTGCCATTGCACTGGTTTTTGCAGTGTTCGCTGAGATTTCAGTGATGGTTGATGTCATCTCTTCCGTGGCTGAGGCAACGATATTCACGTTGGTAGCGGCCTCTTCTGTTGCTGCGGCAACGGAATCCATATTGGCACTCATTTCTTCAGCAGCAGAGGCCACAGTATTTGCTTTCATGGATGTCTGTTCAGAACCATCGGACATCTGTTCGGCGACAGCGGAGAGACCTGTAGACGCCTCCGAAAGTGATCTGCTGCTGGTATTAATCTCTCCTACCATGGATTGGAGACTCGTCACAATTTTATTGAGGGCCCGTGCTAGCACCCCAATCTCGTCTTTTTGGGAAATATCCAGGTTTTTGGAAAAGTCACCACCGGCCAGAGATTCCGCAAAGCGTACCGCTTCTCCGATCTGTCCTGATATCAGTCGAGCAATAAAATAACTGATGCTAGCTCCAAGGAGAATTGCAGCGATAACGACTCCAATGACAATCTGTTTTGTCTTTTTACCCACAGCATGAAACTTGGCTTCTTCGGCCTTGACATAGCCTTCAGTGATCTTGATTGCGTTGTGCAGCGCTGCCCTTACTCCTTCCAAGGCCGGGACCGAGGTCTTCTGATAGATCTCCACCATGGCTGCAGTGCTCGTGGCTCGATTGTTCTGATTTTCTGCCAGAATTTTTTGGATTTGGGCAGCACTTTGATGGAGAGCAGCATGATCCCCTTTCATTCCTTCAAAAATGGTCTTGAGTTCCGGCACATGGTCGTAGGCTTCAGCCATTTTCTCTGTATCTGAGAGCCACATCCCTAGAGCACATTTGGTCGCATCTGTTCCGGCTGAACAGGTTGTTTGGCGCTCATCGAGTAAAAAGGAGGCTACTTGACCTGCCCATGATAAATGGTCTATTTCCCGTTTTCCAAGGTCACTTCAAGATAGAGGAGCTGCTCCATAGCCTTGGCCGCAATGTTTTGACTGTTCAAGCCCTTCAATCCCTGCCATCCGACTATTGCGGTGAGGAGTAATATACTCGCCGCCATTCCGGCCAATTTCATAGCAATAGACATGTCTTTAAATTTCATTGTGTTCTCCTTGTTGTTAAAAAAAAGATCTGGTCAATAAAAAGTACCATTTTCTTCAGTCAGGACTTCAGGTACTCTTCTGGCTTTTATCCAATGTTTTTCTTACCGTTTTGGCCAGTATTGTGCTGTTTACAGGCTTTCTAAGATATTTTTTTATGCCAAGGCCCAGAGCCTCTTTTTCCGAAAGGATTGAGCTGTAGCCGGTGCAGAGTATAATGGGGATGGTGGGTTGTATTTGGAGGATTTTCTGTGCCAGTTCAGCACCGGTCAGCTCGGGCATGGTCTGGTCGGTAATGACCAGATCGAATCGATCCGGATTTGTATGGATCTTCTCCAGAGCCTCAACGCTTTTTGTTGTTGCTGATACCGTATACCCCAAGTGTTCGAGTATCAGTTTATTTATCTCGGTGATTTTGTCTTCGTCGTCTACCAACAAAATATGTTCAGTGCCTGTGAGCAGGGGGGCCTTTGCAGTTTCTGTTTCCTGAAATGAATCAGCAGCTGGTTCTAAGACAGGGATATACACAGAAAAACAACTCCCTTTTCCAGGTTCACTCTGTACCCGGATGAAACCATGATAATCCTGAATAATACTATGAATGACGGCGAGACCGAGACCAGTGCCTTTGCCAGGTTTTTTGGTGGTGAAATAGGGTTCAAAGATATGTGTCATTTCTGTCTGCTTTATACCTTGTCCTGTATCGCGCACCTCCAGGAGAACAAAGGGCCCCGGAGAGACAGCAGGCTCACTAGCGATCTCTGCAGCAGCTATTTCCTTTCGTTGCAAGCTGATATGTAAAACGCCTTTCTCATCCTCCATGGCATGTAAAGCATTGGTGCAGAGGTTGACAACAATCTGATGCAGGCTTGTGGGGTCGGCCAGAATTACTCCACACTTTGTATCAATATGCCTTCGTATAGCAATGGTTGTGGGCAGGGAAGAACGCAACATTTTCAGAGCCTCTTTGACGATCAGGTATGGCTCCAGAGCTTCCTGGTGCCGTCCTCCCTTGCGGCTAAAGGTGAGAATCTGTTTTACCAGATCCGTGGCACGTTTACTGGCCGTCAACACTTCATTGATATGCCCTGTGGCCTTGGTTGCATCATGAATAGTATACTTGGCCATTTCAGAAAAACCGATGATAGCCGATAGGATATTGTTGAAATCATGTGCTATTCCACCAGCCAGGGTACCTATGGCCTCCATTTTATGGGTCTGAAAGAGTTCTTCTTCAAGCTTTTTTTGTTCTGTTACATCTTTGGCTGTGTGGATCAGGTAGTGAATCTCCCCTCCCTCTTTGAGGATAGGAACAGATGTGACATGGAAAATCTTCCTCACCTTTTTGTGATTCACGAGCTCAAAGTGCGTCTGTGCGTCCTTAATAGAGTCGATTATTGGACATTCGGGACAGGGCATTGCACTGCCTCGGAATACCTCAAAACATCTCCTGCCGATGATTGAATCCTGCTCTTCCCGGAAAAACTCTTGGGCTGCCCTGTTGGCTTGAACAATACACATATCCGTATTCTGGACAGTGATGATGTCACCCATGGAGTCAAAGGTTTTTTGCCACTCTTCTGTCTTCTGCTGCAGAGACCGATTCAAGGCGATGATGTTTTGTAATAACGCACCATAGCTGAAATATAAGATAACAAAAGATACTGCCAGCAGAATGAGTCCCAGAAGAAGAATAAAAAGAACTTTAGCATGTGCTTCAGCCACAAAATCAGAAATATCTATGGCTGCGCATATCTTCCCCTGCACTAGCCCCTCATAATCAAGTAGATGCAATGTCTTTATCACTACGTGGTCCTTACCTTGCAGAAGGAGCTCCTGCCGGTCAAGGCTCCAGTCAATAGTCTTCTTTTCCTGTGCAAAAAAAGAAAGATCATGGGCCTGGAGAGTATATCTCTGGCCTCTTATGGCTGGCAGGACGGCCGATGTAACGGGAGCATATTTTTTGTTGGGGATAAGCAATCCAACGGTGAGAGGCAGCTGCTTTTCAATGCTCTTCAGTATGGAACTTGTATTCATCCCGAATTGGAGAGCACCAAGATAGTTTCCCTTATAAAAAACAGGCTCAATAACGGCGTAACGCAACCCGGATCTGGCTATGATATAGCCAGAGTGTTGCTGGTGATCCCCATTGGTAAGAACGATATCGGGACGGAAGTCGCTGATATCGTCACCAGCTTTTTTGGGGGAATGAACCCGGAGGAAATTGTGATTATCGGGTAGGATCCAGGCCATGGTGGTAAAAAAGGGATCTTCCGATTGGGCCCGCTTAAAATATGGCATGGACAGTCGGAGCAGTTCTTCACGGTTCTGGTCAGCAAAGGCCTGAAGGATTTTCTCTCTGCCGGGGTCAAGCTTATAATCTATAAAATTCTTGATTCGTGCCTGATAGTAGCGGTTTTTCTCGGCCTCCAAATTTTCAACAATGCCGTGCAGACTCTGTATCTGCCTATCAACACAGCGATGAAGTGTCTGTTGGGTGTGTTGAATGAACAGCCCCACAAGAAGGCCACAAATGCAGCCAATAACACCCATGACCGATGCGATGACTTTCCATTTCATATCCATAACACTGCTCATGACAATACCGTTTCCAGGCTGCTACGTATGTCAGAGAGTCGAAATGGTTTTTCCAGTAAGCCGTCAGGACCATTTCCCAACCCTTTCGATATTGAGAGATCACTCTCAATATAACCACTGCACAAAATAACGGGCAAAGCCGGGTTCAGCTCCTTGATATGATGCATGGCCTCAATCCCATCCATGTCAGGCATGGAGATATCCATCAGCACGGCGCTAAATTCACTGTTCCGACTGCGCACCAGCTCCACAGCTTCCCTCCCATCTATGGCTGTCTGCACTGTAAGCCCAAGGGTTTCAAGCAATTTTCTACCAACACTCAGGACCATCTGTTCATCATCAACAAAGAGGACATGACCCGATAATGGGGCAATCTCGTCCGCAGCGTCCTGGAGAGGAGTGGATTGCTGTACAGACGACGGGATGGCAGGGAGTAATATTCTGACCGTTGTCCCTCTCCCTGGAGTGCTTTCGACAGTTATGGCGCCCCGATGTGCCCACAAAATTCCAACCGTTAAGGGAAGACCAAGTCCTCTACCGACAAAGCGGGTAGTGTAGAAAGGGTCAAAGAGATGTTGCAGATCTTCTGGCTCGATACCATGGCCGGAATCTTTTACCTGGCAATAGACATACATTCCATCCTGGAGATGTTCCCCCTGGAAGGGTATGGGAAAAGAATTGCAAGTAAAAAATGCCTTATCAAAAGTAATTTCGATTGCCCCGGAAGCGTCATCTAATGATTCCATAGCGTTGCTAAGTATATTCTCGATAACTTCCTTTATGCGCTGCGGATCCGTGTTGCAGAGTAGCGGTTGAAGCGGTGGCGTACAGTTAAGAGTAATTGAGGGGTGAGAGAGTATTTCAAGGCCTGTGAGACTCTCTCTGACCAGTTCAAAAAGAGATTTTTGCTGGAGGTAGAGCTTTTCCTGGCCAACGTAACTCAACATCATGGAACCTACCTGAGAGGCTCCTTTTCCTGCCTGTGCTGCATCTGCTGCCAGCTGATACTCGTCAGAATTTTTAGCTAAGGTCTTCGTCAGGAGCTCCAGATTGCACAGTGTTACCATCATGGCATTATTAAAACGATGGGCAATGGCCCCGGCCATTGTTTTCAGGCTGTCAAAACGTTTCTGCCGTTCTTCATGTTGTGTACTCTGTAAACGGTCTTTTGTTACCAGAACTTCCTTCTCCATCCGCATTATCTCTGTAATATCATGGAGAATTCCAATTTTTCGTGCCGGCTTATCTGTTTCGTCATACTCCGTGGACCATATCTCCCGTATCCACTTCTCCTCACCAGCCACAGTAAGAATACGATGCTGGATATCATGCACCTGATGATTGCTTATTGAATCCGTGTAGGCTGCCTTTACCAGATTAAGATCATCGGGGTGAATTCTCTCCAGGAATTTCTGGTAGCTAGGTACAACCTGCTGAGGGATCATGCCCAAAATTCGATATATCTGGTCAGACCAGTGTGAGCAGTTACTGGCAAAATCCAGTTCCCAGTGGCCAAGTTTTGCAATCTCTTGAGCCTCTACCAGGCGCTGTTTCTGTTGCTCCAGGAGATTGTTGTGCTCCTCTGTCATCTTCTTTTTAGTGAATTGTTGGAAAAACACAGCCATAACCATAAAGAGCAGCAATAGACTCAAAGAAAAAAAGAACCAGAAATTTTCTTTTTCATGCAGAAACTGATCCGAATGACTCCTGATCGTTAAAAATGCGACCATCTCCCCGGTAACAGGATTGAGAACAGGTAGGGTGGTATAGGCCATGTTGATGGCAGGATCATAAAATGAGATTGCCTGATTATTTTGGGCATTGGCATACACTGTGTCGATGGTACGCTGTTGCGGACGGAGCGCGCTGATACTTTCCCCGGAGACCTTCTCGAGCTCATATAAGGCATTGTTATCAAATAGATATCCAGGTTGATGTGATTGCCTGTAATTGTTTCTCTGTTCCTCTATCAAGACCTTTTTCTGTACTATCAGCTCTTTGATATAAAAATTAGCAAAGACAGCATACTGTTTCATAATGGTAGCGGTCAGGGCTTCCGGGCCAAAGGAAAGTTCCATGCTGCCCAGATGCGTCTGGTCAGGCCCAGTAATGGGAAAAACAAAACGATACCCGTTATAAATCCTGCCCTCTTCAAAGCCATCAATGGGGAGATGCTCACGGTTCACAAACATCACTGTTTCTCGAATGCCTGCGAGGTTGTCCCCAAGATTTTCCGGTCGATGAAAGCGTAGGAAGGAACCATTGTCAGAGAGGTGAAAATGGAGTTGTCTCAGCTTTACTCCTTCGTGCAGCTCTTTATAGCGTGGCATTAACCGGGTAAGTAAGTCCTGGCGCAGCCTGTTTTTTTGTGCCTCATCTGCGGTGAGGAGTTGTTGGTAGAGCCCGGGGATATCAAATCGATTGCTTATCCCTGAATGAAGGGTTACAGCCAGCTGTTTGTATTGACCATAAACGGTGTTGTAGGCGAGTTGATATCGTTCTGAAATGAGCTGAAGATGCTGCTCTTGATTACGCTTTTTTCTGCTGTCAAAGGAAAAGAATATACCCATTATCAGGAAGCCAAAAACAAGTATCAAAAGAATGGCCCTATTCATTTTTTTTCTCTGTTTCTGTATCTGATCCATTCTGGCTCAGTGGCAACTCCACAATAAATCGACTCCCTTTCCCGGATACTGATTCCACCCATATCTTTCCATGATGTTTGTCGCAGATAATGGAATAGGATACGGAGAGTCCTAATCCTGTGGCACTGCCAACTTCCTTGGTGGTAAAAAATGGGTTAAATATCTGACTTCTAGTCACCCTATCCATACCTGGCCCGTTGTCTTCCACCTCAATACGGATAACAGTGTTTGTCTTCTGCGTTCGCAGACTAAGGAAGCATTTTTGACCTTCCTGCTTTAGCATGGCCTGGACCGCATTTTTAATAAGATTGAACATGACATGCTGTATCTCTGTTGCCTCACAGGTAACATTAGCACAGGCCGGATCATACTTTTCGCGGATGGTGATATTGTGGATATCGAATTGCTTTTTCAGGGTATAATCTGATCTGGCCAACAATAATGTATCCCGGATAAGCTCATTGAGGTTATGGGTGGAGAAGTGACCTTTATGAGGGCGACTGAAATCAAGTAACCCTTTGATGACTTCTGCTGCAGTGATGGCAGAAGAGCTGATCCCTGCCAAAAAGTAGTCCAGCTCTTTTTCTTTGAAATAGGCATGGACAGCAGGCAAATTCAGCCCATGTCTTGCTGCCACTTCCAAATTTTGAAGAGAGTCCGGAGCAAGCTCCATTTCAATCACTTGAATGGACTGAAGTATCCCGGAAAGCGGGGTGTTGATCTCGTGAGCAATTCCCGCTGCCAGCCCGGCAACACAGGTCATCTTTTCAGAGAGGAGGAGTTGTTTCTCCGCTTGTTTCCACAGGGTGATGTCACGGGCAATACCATTGACGGAGACAAGTTGTTCGTCATCGTCATAATGAAAGTTGACGGTCCATAACATATCATGGACAGCCCCTGTCTCCATGTTGACTTGCCGATTTTCAATCTTTTCCAGAGGGAGCTTTCTGCTTAGACACTTTTTAAACCAGGCTGTTGTGAGTTTCTGATCATCGGGATGAATAAACTGAAAAACAGATTTTCCGATGAGCTTTTCAGGAGCAACGCCAAATATTTTCCTGCTTATGTGGTTGGAGAAGAGAATATTTCCTCTACTATCCACCTGGGTAATAAGATCGGAGCTCCTCTCCACCAGGTCCTGATACTTCTGTTCCATCTGTTTGCGTTGGCTTATATCTAAAATAATAGCTGCAAAAACAGTTTTGGAGTCATACTCTGTTTGCTGGAGATGTACTTCCGCCTGATAGGTCGAGCCATCCTTGCGTCTGAAAATCGTCTCAAAGATAATTTTTTCCCGTTGCCCGTTCTGCAAAGGCAATATCCTTTCCATAAAAAATGCTCTATCTACTCCTGGCTGGATATCAATGGGGGTCATCTGCTGGAACTCGGATAGAGAATAGCCGCTATTTTCACAGGCGCCTTCATTGACAAAGACAAATTGGTAGCTCGTTGCATCAAAGAGGAAGATTTCATTGAGGGATTTTTCTATGATTCGGGTCAGGTTGCCCTGCTGCTCCAGAGCCTGTTCTGCTTCCCGCTGTTTTGACTGCAGGGTCAAATGGGTTTTCAGCCTGGCAAGGACTTCAGCCTTCTGAAAGGGTTTTGTGATATAATCGATGCCCCCGGCTTCAAAACCAGCCACCTTGTCCTCAACCTCGTCTAAAGCAGTAAGGAAAATTACCGGAATAGCAGCGCTGCGTGGATTCTCTTTGATCTTTCGGCAAACGGTGAAACCGTCTATACCTGGCATCATCACATCCAGCAATATAATATCGGGTAGGGTATGGCTGAGCATCTCCATGAGTTCTTCACCACTTTCAAGAATGCGGATATCAAAATCCAGCTCTTGCAGGAAAGAAAATAAGACCTTCAGATTGGCGGCCTGGTCATCGACAATCACAATCATCTCTTTTTTCTTTCCGGTCATGCTTTTTCCCTCTGCGAATTGATAAATTGTCTGATTTTCCGCAACTGAAAATTATCGGCCAGCTCCAGGACTTTTGCGGCAAACGCTCTGTATCTACCAGAATCCAGTACTGCCAGGGCTGCCACTTTCTGGGAAATACCAGCTATGTCACCGTTGCTCACCAGTAAGAGCAACTCTTCAAGATCCTCTGCAGGAGGCCGAGGGATCTCGCTGTCCGGCACATCCATGGCCAGCTCTTCTGTATAGGTCAACGTAACAGAGAGTACTGCAGCCATTGTTTCCAGCAGAGCAATGGCGGAAAAAGGCTTGGCAACAACGCCAGCAAAAGGCTGCCGCAAATCACTTGCTATGGAGGAGGCGGTGACAGCAATAACCGGTATCTGTGTATAGTCAGGATGCTGCTGTAACTGTTTCGTTGCTGCAAACCCGTTCATACCAGGCATTCGTATATCCATTAACACCATATCGGGCTTGAACTCTTTACAGGATGCTAAAACCTCGTTACCCTCCGTTGCCTCGACTATCATAAAACCCAGGGGCTCCAGGATATCGCGCAGGAGTGATCGATTTGACTGTTTGTCGTCAACAATCAATATTCTTTTTCGACCCTCTGCAGAGGCAGTGTAACCGGTCACCTTCCGTTCCTCTTTCGCTGCTGTCAGCTCATGACCCGAGACAGGGACCTCAAGAGTAAAGAAAAAACAACAGCCAGCTCCTTCACCCGATTTTGGCTGCTCATTGATCGGGCTGAGCAACTGCAGTTCACCACCCATCAAACGGACCAGTTTACGGCTGATGGCAAGGCCCAGACCAGACCCTTCGGAATGCTGAAGCCGGTCTCCAAGCTGTTGAAAAGGGAGAAAGACTTCTTCCTGCATTTCAGGAGCGATGCCCGGTCCACTGTCCTCCACCAGAAAAGTCAAGCGGACCCTGTCTTCGGGAATCTCTTGAGACCGGATACGCAGGCTGCAACTTCCGCTTTTGGTAAACTTGATCGCATTGGAAAGCAGGTTCAACAGGACCTGACGAAGTCGCAATTGATCCGTTTGGATGACCAGAGGTATCTCCCCCTCGAGATCATAGGAAAAATCAAGCTCCTTTAAACCGACCCTGAGCCTTATAATAGCCACAACCCCCTGAAGAAAATCAGGCAGCCGAAATTCACTGATTAGCAGCTCTGTTTTTCCGGCCTCAATTTTTGAGAGGTCGAGTATGTCATTGAGAAGCAGCAGCAGATGTTTACCTGCCTGGTGCATGGTCTTAATACCGCTTTGCTGCTGTGTTGTCAGAGAGACATCGTCAGCAAAAAGCTGCGTGTACCCAAGAATGGCATTAAGCGGGGTGCGCAATTCATGACTCATGTTGGAGAGAAATGCTGACTTAGTCTGGTTGGCGACTTCAGCTTTCTGCCTTGCCAGAGAAAGACTTTCCTCCACCTCTATTCGTTCTGTGACATCATGGATAATGCCCAGGGTGGAGACGGGGGTCCCTGCTTTGTCATAGGAGGTCCTGAATATTTGCCGCACCCACTTTTCCACACCGTTCGAAGTTATGATACGGTGGTGTATGTCACAGGGTGAACGATCTTTTACCGTATCCAGATAGGAGGTAATGATGAGGTCTCGATCTGCCGGATGAACTCGCTCAAGTAAAGCAGCAAAGGTTCCTGCAAATACTTCCGGCTGCAGTTCAAAGATACTATAAACCTGCTCAGACCAGCGTATACGCCTGGTGATGTGGTCCAATTCCCAGTGGCCGAATTTTGCAATGCTCTGGGCCTCGACAAGTTGTAGTCGCTGCTTGTCCAATTGCATGTTTTTGACTTCCAGGAGCTTTTTTTTGCTGTACTGCAGATAGAAAGTGGAGAAAATCGCGAGCAACAGTAGTAGGCTTAAGAGGAATGTACTCCTGAACTGCTGCAGGAGGTTGCCAAAAAAATCGGAATGACTCCTGACCGTACAAAAGGCAACCATTTTCCCGGTGACAGGACTGAGAACAGGGATAGTGGTGAAGACCATATCCAGAGATGAATCGTAGCTGGACATTGGTTGATCACTGTGGGCATTGATAAAGACCGCATCCGTTGTTTTCTTTTGCGGTGTGAATTCTTTTATCTCTTTATGCGTGATGTCCTTGAGTGTTGCTAGGACATTCCTATCAAAGAGATACCCCCTGTGATGGGACTTTTTATAATTTTTGTTGAATTCACCCGGCAATAGCTGCTCTCGAAGAGCCCCCTCTTTAATAAAGAAATTACTGAGAACCACATACTGTTTCATCATGGCTGAGGTCATCGTTTCCGGGCCGAAAGAGACCTCGATGCTGCCAAGGTGGGTTTTGTCGGCGCCAGTAATGGGGAAAACAAAGCGATATCCAGAGAATATCTTGCCTTCTTCAAAACCGTCAATGGCCACATGGGTTTTATTAACCATCTCCACCGTCTTGCGTATGTCCGCCAGATTATCGCCATATTTGTCGAGTTGATGCAGGCGCAGGAAGGATTCATTGTTCCTTAAATGAAAATGGATAAGCTGCTTTGCTGACATATCGTGCTGCAGCCCTTTATAACGGCTCTTTATTGAGGCTGCTAACTCTCGGCGTAACCTGTCCTTCTCTTCTCCATCGGCGGTCAGGAGTTGGCGGTACAGCGAGGGAATATTGTACCTTTCCACAATCCCTGACTGGATTGCGGTGGCTAGCTGTTTATATTGGTCATAGATAGTGCTGTAGGCAAAGGCATACCTGTCCGTAAGGAGCTGGAGGTGTTTTTCCTGAAGATGATTTCTCTTACTTTCCAGCAGGCAATAGAGAGCGATTGTCAGGACAATAAAGGACAGGAGTAGGATAAGTAGGACGTTGTGCTTTCTTACTTTTTTTTCACTCATGAGTAGTTAGTATGCTCCGCAAAAAGGAAGAATATTTGTAACTATTCAGCGAGGGGAACTAATTACCCTTAACTCTGAACTGTAACTGTTTAGCAGTGCTTCAAATTCGTTTATTTTGGTCTCCGAAGCATACTAATGCTATTCGAAGAGGCTAAAATGGACGTAGTTGGAGTGCTACTGAATAGTTACGAATATTTTCCCCTTTTTTTTGACTTTGAGACGACCCCCTTGGGCACCTCTGTTCTTACTGAAACACTTCCACATAGGATAGGTCTACCACTTATTGTCTCAGAAATGAGCAGGGAGTGCAACATGGGGGCGATTCTGTGACAACACACATGAAAACTACATGTTCAAGAGAGGGAAGGGGGCCTGGTAAGTTAAAATATGAAATGATTACAGGGGGGATAGACTATTGTCAGTCATCAGCAAATGCAGTACAGAGATACGCATGAAGGGTTATTTTTTTATTGGTTAAGCCGATTTTTTTTCTGATGGTATTCCGATATCTTTCGGCGGTTCGGGCGGTTATGTTGAGCAATTGTCCTATGTTCTTAGTACTTTTTCCCTGTTTTACCAGGTCTGCAACGAGTATCTCTCTGGGGGTAAGCTGCCATCCCGGATTCGTCAGTTTTTTGCTGAATGATTCAGTAACGAAATCAAGATGGTCCGCAATAATAGCTACATATTCTTCCTCCTGCGTGCCATTCAGCTTTTGTTGCAGGAGATCAAGATATGGGAAAACCAGTTTTTGCAGTCGTGTGGACATATGCGTCTCAAATTCCTCACGAGCCATCTGATACTGAGTCACCAGCACCCTGAGGGCAATATTGTTTTTCTCAATTTCCCTCGTTTTTTGCTCCAGCTGTTCGTGACTCTGTTGCAGTTCAAAGGTTCGTTCCCGGACACGATCTTCCAGATTACTGCTCAGGATTTTAATCTCAGAAAATGCCTGCTGCAAAGCCAACTGGGTATTTAATCTGGCAAATACTTCCGCTTTCTGAAAGGGTTTGGTTATGTAGTCCACGCCACCAGCTTCAAAGCCCCTGACTTTATCCTCTACATCATCCAGCGCAGTGAGAAAGATCACGGGTATGGCAGCAGTACGTGTATCTGCTTTGATCTTCTGGCATGTAACAAAACCATTCATTCCCGGCATCATCACATCGAGCAGGATAATATCGGGTAGGGTGTGGGTGAGCATTTCCAGAGCCTCTTCCCCGCTTTCAAGGACATGGACAGTTAAACCCTGGCCTGCTAAAAATCTATATAATATCTTCGTGTTAGCAGGCTGGTCATCCACAACCAAAACCATATGTTTTCTTGTGTCAGTCATTGTCTCACTAGGTATAGCGGTAGATCTCCGGATCCGGGTCAATTGAAAATTGTTTATGTAAAACGTGTCAGCCATAATGAGATAAGGCAATGGTCATGGTCAGCCCCTTGCTCACCTTCTTGGTGGTAAAGAAGGCTCAAAATACACTAAGAAGTGTATTATACTTTATGTCACAGAGCGAAAAAAAACAATGCCATCATGTAGTGGTCTTTTAATTACATTTATGTGTGTGACACGAGGAGGTGGCGCGAGGGGAGTCAGATCTTTATTCTTGAAATCTTCTCTATTGCTTCACGCAGGTTAGGGGGGGGATCTTTTTGTACCCTACTCCGTAAATGGCTCCCGGATATTGAATGCGCAGTGGTCTTGCCATGTTCTGATGCTATCAAGAGAGATAGTCGTGTCAAGGATAAAGATTTGACCCCACTGTCCTGCGATAAATACGCACTGTCCGATTTGAGCTTTGCCGCTGATGCTATGGCGCAACTGGTGAAGTATTCATTTCCCGGAAATGTTCGGGAGCTTGAACATCTGATTCAGCGCCTGGTAACTTTGGTGCGA
>Ga0307988_1001252_pt1 | contig 14749 bp, 10 predicted proteins | sample EllFjometagen183_FD_203166 | JGI IMG/M metagenome (GOLD analysis project Ga0307988, IMG submission 203166) | Marine microbial communities from Ellis Fjord, Antarctic Ocean - #183 | ecosystem: Environmental > Aquatic > Marine > Unclassified | place: Southern Ocean | collected 2014-10-08 | reverse complement strand
AAGCAAGATTGACAAAAGCTATGGAAAGAACTCTTATGGAACTTCGACCTCACATGTGTATATCTGCAATATCAAAGTATTTTGATGTAGACTGGCATATAATAAAGAATTGTGAAAAGAAAATACTGAAGAAGAAGTACAAACATATAAGATTAAAAGATGTCAGGATTATTGGGCTTGACGAAATTTATATAAGCAAAAAAAAGAATTCAGTACAATATATAACTGTAGTTCGTGACCTAGAACCTGGATCTGTTTTGTATGTAGGAGAAGGTAAAGGTTCAGATGCCCTAATAAAATTTTCACAAAGTATAAAAAAATCAAAATGCAATATTGAAGCTATTGCGATGGATATGTCAAAAGCTTACGTTTCATGGGCTAAGAAAAATCTACCTGAAGCAGATATTGTTTTTGATCATTTTCATGTTATTAAACTTATGAATGATAAAATAGATCAGCTGAGAAGGCGTACATTAAAAAAGAAGAACTGCGTTCTATTTATGCTAATGCCGATAATGAATTTGATGCAGAAACTTTACTGAATGAATGGTGTATAACATCGAAAAATACTGGAGTAAATGAGCTTCTTAAAATGGTAAGAACCATTGAGAATCACATGGATGGTATTCTTGCCTTTTGGAGAAACAACAGGCTAACTAATGCACATATGGAAGGGTTTAATAATAAAATAGGATGGTTGTCAAGGCAGGCATATGGTTATCGTGACAGAGAGTACTTTTACCTGAAAATATTTGATTTACCAAATCTCAAAACATCTAAGGAATTATGAATTTACAGTTTAAACCCCCGAAGAGACTTTTTTTATCACACATATTGCTAGGTGAAGGGATTCACCTTAAAATTTTAAAAAAATTACTACCACATGTATTGTTTGTAAAACCGTAATATCTGTACGCCGTATCACATTACAAATATCATTCACTTAAAAAAGTTACCATCATTGGACTTTAGAACATCGTAGATATTTGGTACGGGTTTAGAAAAATAGAATCCTTGGAAGAAATCACATCCAACCTTTAGAAGTTTATCAAACTGTTCTTTAGTCTCACTCCCTCTGCTATACTTACAAGCTTCATTAAATATCCACTTACCTACCTTAATAATGTCCTTGTTCTTTTCTGATTTGGAATAAAACTTCGGGTGAGACACAACCAAAATCAGGATTATTCCATCTACAAAGCGCTTCAAGGAACATGCATTCTCCTTCATTATTAACTATAGGTTGATAATGAAGGGAAAATTCATCATTCTCTATTGCATTAATCAGAGATTGATCCATTAACAGTTCATTTGTGTGTTCTTTGTTATAAAATTGAAAACTATTTTTCTTTATTTTTTTTTGCTTTATACATCGTAATATCACTATATGTTTTTTATGCTCAGCTGTATTAATATTTTTTTTTAATAAGTCAATAAATGGTGCTCTATTAATAAGGCCTGTCAATGAATCAAGAAAAACAAGCTTTTCTAATTCTAAGTTTATTTTTTAAAGCTAATTCCAGGAAAGCTAAGTATTTCCAGTATTTTTACAAAAAGATTCGTTATTGACAAATTAATTCTGACAGGTTTGGAAGAAAATACAAAACGAGAACATCCTGGAAAAGTATATACTAAACTACATGAAAAAGAAGGTAGCATTACCATTGGACCAGGAAAGACCAAAACAGGAAGTAAACCCAAAGAACAACAGGAAAACCTTGATTAATATATGAAAAAAAATGAAAACATAAAAAAATATTACAATAAGCTCAAGAAATATATTGATTTCAGCAATGAGGCTACTAAAACTGCGAATAAACTCCCTTCATCTCTTCCACAAAAGATTACTCATAGAGAACTTCTCAAACTAACAGATAAAAGTTTGACTAGTCAGTCACCTTCTGTAGTCATTCGTTTAATTGAAGATGATTCTAACAATCTGTATCCACTAAACTTTACTGTTTATGAAATATCATCCACCCCTTCTCTTAATCCAAATCCAGTAAAGTTCAAAATAGTTCCTAAAGACATGAAAAAAATCCATACCTTGACCTATCATTTAAACAAAGTGCAAATATTGATAATGACCACTTAAAATTAAGTATAGATAACGTTAATCTAAACCAAGATATGTTTTCAAATAAGATGCCGATCTATATAAAATCAGGGAAAGCTTCAACTATAACAGAAGGTAATTTTAATTCAGAGAAGATTCATCTACGATTGAAAATTTCAATTCAGATATTGATGCAAAGGTTAAGGACGGTAAAAAGCTAATTAGAAAAAATGACAAAAGACAACAATATTTTAGAAGAAGGACAGAGTGCTATCAACGATTTTCTTTCAAATACAGATCTAAGTTATTTGTTTTGATAACCTCAATACGCCTTAAATTAATTCAATAGCACTGTTAAATTATTAATAGTTTAGACGCAAATTTTGCGCCTAAATATTAGTTTTGCTATCTATAACTTATGACAACTTATAAGCCTTGAAGGTTATTCGTCTGAATAGTCACTTAAAGCTACATGACATCAAGATAGTAATTGTTTTCATAATTCATACTCTATTCTTTTTTTGATGATACTATCTTTTGTTTTATATGTTTTCTTGCAACTTAGTGTTTCCATTTTTTTCAATGTAATTTCCGTGCGCCACGTTTTCCTTTATAGTGAACCTTAATATTTTATAATTTAAGCATTTAGTATCTTTATCTGATGAATAAATCAATAATACTTTTCTAACCACACTGCATCCCTCTTTAAAATCAATATTTTTATCACTTTCCATAGTTGCAGCAGTAAAATTACTGACTTCTCCTATATAATACGGCTTAGACAAGATAGCTTTACTAGGACCTTCTCCAGCTTGCAAATATCTAGAGTATAAAGAATTAGTATTCGACATGTAAAATTGCAAAAGATATGGTGAAGCTTCAGCTATTTCATGAGGACCGCAGGGGATAGTTATTCTATTGAGTGGCAAAATACAACTTTTAATATTATCATCAAGTTCTATTTTATCGTACCATATTTGTGTCCAATCTAGTCCTCCTAATGAATTAGTAGTCATATCCCAAACAGTTTTCACATAACAATATTTATTATTTAAATCTGTATAATAGAGAAATAATCCATAAAACTTTCCTGATTGGTATTCTACTACAGCAGTAGGATTGCTCCCGTCTGCAATATATTTAGGTTTCTGTATCCTATAATTTCCATCCTTAAATATGATAACTATTCTTGAATAAATTTTATTTATTTCACCAGCTTCTCCAGTTTGATAAGCGATAACAATACTACGACTCCCATCTGCTAAACTGACTGGAATAAGAGCTGCAGTCACCACCTGAGCATATGTATCTGTATTTCCAATAGCATTAGGGCTGCTCCATGATATAGTCTTATCATTATTTATTTCACCTATTTTACAATAGAGAATATTTTTGTTTCTTTCATTATTTTTAGAATCGTAAAATAAAACTACAAGTCCACTGAATGGAGAAATAATCTTAGGATGATTACCTCCATTTACAATTGGCGTTGATTTAGTCCAGTCAACCGTGTCAGTTAAAGTATTATTTGATCCAATGCTATAATTTAGGCTGCCAAAATCTGGTGATTTATGTACCTCAACAAACAAATTTTCTTTAGTATTAGATAAATTGACAGATGTGGCTGTAGGTTCAGTTGAATTTTCGTTGTTGAGTTTATAAGATTTGCTGATTTTAGGTGGTAAATACCCTAATTCAGAAAATAATTTTTTCCCGTTCGCTGACGTATAAAAGACCGACACATTTTCACCGTTTAAGGCTGAGGAAATAAATATTACTCTGGAAGTAAAGTCAAATTTTTGTGGTTCTCCCCAGGTTATAACATTTTTCTTAAACTCTCCTATACGATAATATGAATTTAATTCACCATTTCTATTTTCAGTTGAATATGCTATTGCTATTCTCCCATCAGGAAAACCTGTTATAGATGGACTGTTATTAATATCGAAATTTATTTTATTTGAATCACTCCATGTCATAGTATCATCATTAAAAATACCAACTTTATATAAAATATCGCCATTGGGTATTTTGTATGTCAACAATACTTTTCCATCAACCATACTTACTAAGTTCACTTTTGTAGAATTTGTATCAATATTTAAAGATTTTACAGATCCTGGTAATATTTGTGTACCAATATTTAGAATACTGTATTTAAAACCATCAAATAATGTATTATGAACTTCAAGCAATCTATCATCAATATTTTTTTGCTCATTATGTATAAAAGTAATTTTAGGGTCATTTCCCTGAGCATAGTTAACAGGATCAAATGATAAGTCAGCACGTATACCAGTAACTCCAACGTACACTTTTTCACCAATACTGTACGCCAACACACCTTCTGATACTGATGGTAAACTTAACCTATCCCCATCAGCTATTTTAATTGGTAATTTCATAAAATTATCTACACATGCATATGTAGGTGTTCCCCAAGCAAACCCACTACGTGCTACAAAATATTCATTCTGAAATCTAACTGCCATAGATCCATAACGATTTGACATGTCAAGTGAACTGTGAAAGAAACTTTCACAGCCACTAGGGCCAAAACACCAATCAATAGAGTGTGCTTTAGCCCAAAGAATTTTGTTCCCTGAAGATGCAGCCATACTACTTTTAAAATAATTTTGATGGAATCCTGAGTTGGTTTCCTGATTAGAATTCGCCCATGTTGTTATTGCCAAACAAAGCATTGCAAATACCGTTATAAATGTAAACCTTAATTTATTCATTATTTATACCCTTTTTTTAAATTTTGTTATTTTTTCAGTAAGTTCATTATAAAATTCAGTATCAATGATTCCTTTAAGCTGTTCATCTTTTTTGTCTTTGATAAGCTCAATTTCAAAAATTTGAATCTTCTTTTTAAATCTTTGAAAATGATTTACATTATAAATAATAAGCATGATATAAAAAATGATTATAAGCATAGAATAAACTAACCATTCCATATGTGGATATTTTATACCTGTAGCGCTCCAAAATGAAAGCATAGGGAAATATGCGATACACACTGTCATATAGATCATAAACATTATTTTTTTCATTTTTACATCCTTCTTTTTAACTCTGAAATTTATAAAGTATAGAGCATAAAGCATGCCAAAGCTTAATCCAATAACAATTTACTTAAATCCAGGGCTAAACCAGCATTTATTCTAATGTCATTAATTTTGATACTATTTAATTTATCGGCAAATATTACCGATCGACAATATTTACCGGTGTAGAATTTAAAAGTAATATTTTATGTCTAAAGAATGTCACTTTTTTAGACAGAAGTCTTCAGATATAAGCCAGAAGAGCAGAAGTAAAATTCGAAATAGCAAAGTAAAATATTATTTATATTGCATATATGACTATAACACTCTAAACAGTATGCTGTAAAAATATAAGGCTGTATCAAAATAAATATTTGATACAGCCCTTTTAACTTGGAACAATCACATCAATTTAAATTTTGCTAAAGAAACAAACTACTGACGGATTGTAGTGTATAAATTTATAGAAATTCTGTACTTTCTCCTGCTCCTACTTTTTGAGTTTCCATAGGAATTATCAGATAGCTTGATGTTGAATCAAAATAATTCTGCCCTACACCAACACCAATAAAGTATTGATCATTAGCACTCCCAGTAAATGTGGGATTATCCTTCGTATTTATTTTGTATATTTTTGTTGATAAATCCACAAGATCCCATGAGTTTGATGATTGTGTTCCTGTCAGATTACCTTTATACTCATGTATCTCATTACCTAGTTGTTCAAATACAGAAACTTTATAGTAATCTCCATCCATTATTTTGATTTTCTTAAGGTGAACAGATGAAATATCTTCAATTTTATCATTCGAAATTTTTACCCCTTGCCCTGAATATTTTGAAATATTCATTTTACCATTTTCAAAATCTATACTCCCATAAATAGCATAAGGCTTAGAAGAATCCGGACCTCTGTGGACTTCGACAAATATATTTTCATTGAGTGAGATATTAGGATCTATTCCGTAGCCACAATACTTACCAGAACCTGTTTTATGTATTTTACCATTTTCATCTATATTACCTATCACATAATATAAATGCTTTATATTTTTCCATGGCATCAATGATCCCTTTCCCTCATGTACTTCAACGAATTGATTATCATCATTTAATGTAATTTTCATAAAGCGACCTGTATTATTATGAAATGTAAAAGAGTCAGTAAATGTTATTTTTCCTGTTTCAGGATCAATCTTGCCGGCATTATAGTAAATTTGATTCGAGCCTTGCCCTAAATTAACCTGTATAAACCTATTATTTTTATTGAGAGCAAGAGTCGTATAATTTCCCCACTGCACTTTCCCAATTATCGATTTTTTATTCAGGATAATCCTTCCTGCATTATCAATTTTCCCAGTCATGAAGGCTAAAATATTTGGAGACTCAAAAGCCCCTGTTTCATACCTTCCTGCAATAAAATAGTTATTTTTATTTATAGATATAGAATGCTCTGTTACATTATAATCATGTCCTGTTAAGTATTTATTATTTACCACTGAAGTAACCTGTTCTGCACCCCAACCCGTTACAGATATGCAGATTATTGCGAATACCATCAATAATATTAATCTTAATTTATCCATTATTTATACCCTCTATTTAGCTTAAATTGTTTAGTTCATTGTGATTGAAGTTGAAATGTAATTTCTAACTTCCATGTGATATTCTCCTATTGCATTCAATATTGCCTTTATAGAATTATTCATTTTTATATAAACATCTCCATAACTCTCTTTCTTTTGAGGTCTTTAAGTTTCTAATTCAAACAATATAAATTAACAAGCAGGAAGTATGCCAAACATTAAAACAGATCAATTGTAAAGAATTTGGGTAGAAACTTACATATAAATGCAAAATTAAAGTAACTCAGTATCTTTTCAAACGGCAAATATTACCAACCGACAATATTTGCCGATAAGTCCTATTTACCACTCTCAGAGTAATCATCAAGCCTATTCCTTAATGTCCCTCTGTTCATATTAATTAATTTCGCTGCAAGGGTTTTATTATTATTTGCACGAATAAGAGCTTCATTTATTAATGTTTTAGTAACATAATCGAGAGATGGTAGTGTAGAGTTAGAATTAAAATATTCACTTAAAGAATCGAAATTTTTTACTTCTATATCTTTATTTAAATTGTTATTATCAATATTTATACAAAAATATTTTGTAGAAAGAGATATCCCTGAATGCTTTACAATTGCTTCATAAACCAAACCGCTAAACTCTCTGACATTTCCAGGAAAGTTATAAGATCTTAATAGACTTAGAATTTCTTCATTATATAGCGGCACTTCAATTCCTATCTCTTTAGCTGTATGCTTAAGAAAATGATCCAGCAGTAATGGTATATCGTCTTTTCTTTCTCTTAAAGGAGGAATATAAATACTATGAGCCTTTAATCTATAGTAAAGATCAGTACGAAATTCTTTTTCCTGGACTAGTTTTTCAAGATTATGATTAGTCGCTAATACGACCCTTGCTTTTGAACATATATACTTATCTGCCCCCTCTGGCAAGTACTCATTTTCCTGTAATAATCTTAAAAGTTTAACTTGGGCTGATTTTGTGATATCACCTATCTCATCAAGAAAAATAGTTCCATCTGTTGCTGCTTCGATAAGTCCTTTTCTTGCAGTATTAGCTCCTGTAAATGCTCCTTTAATATGACCGAATAAAGTATCATTGAATAGATGATCTTCAAGACCTGCTGCATTAACTGGAATAAATTTTCCTTTCCTCCCGCTAGCTAAATGAACTGCTCTTGCAAATAATTCTTTACCAGTACCAGTTTCCCCTAAAATCAGAACTGGCTGGCGTGTCCTGGCTATAGCTTCAATATATTCAAACATTGATCGCATTTTATTATTAGCTGTGATGATTTTAGAAAAAGCTTCAGGACATTTCAGTTCTTCTTGAAGAAGCTGACGCTTTAAGCATTGTGTTTCATTCTCTATTTCCTCTAAATTAATTGCATTATTAATCGAAGTTATAGTCCTGACTCTATCAAGAGGTTTGACAAGAAAATCAAAAGCACCTGTTTTTATACATCTTACAATAATTTCAGGACTATTGCTTCCTGTAGTGATAATTATTGGAATTTGTGGATAGTTCTCCTTTAATATATCAAGTAATTTTTCTCCTGACATACCCGGAAGTCCCAGATCCAATAGTATTAAATTAGGTTTAAGCTTGAAAGCAGTTAACTTTTCAAGAGCATCTTCTGCTGAAATAGATATGGCAATTTGATACTTCTCTATTTTAATAATATCTACAATAACCTGTATATTATCAATATTATCTTCTACTATTAAAATTAACGGCACTGTGTTATTAGATTGTTCATTCATAGTTTTTTCTCTCTTCAATATCAAATTCTACTATATTATTAAACGAACTAAACAACTTGTTTAATTTTCTTATATCATTATATTTTACAGAAGCAATTACTTCTTTACTCCAAGTTATAAGTCTATCTGAATTAATCTCTGTCCCTAGTTTATTTGTTTTTTCTGCAAACTCTTTCATTTTATTAATAATAAACTGTTTTTGTATTATAGACCACTCCTCAATATAAACTTTTGGAATGCGGCATTTTTCTATTTTATTGGACTTGTTTTCAATGTTATTAAGTTGTTCAGTCTTTATAACTTTATTATCAGAAGTACAGTTTACTTTATATGGTAAATATTTTATTAGCTTATTATATAAATCGAGTTTTACGATAGGTTTATGTAGTAAATCAGCTAAAAGTAGTTTTTTTATCTTTTCTGCATCCATTATATTAGCAGTAATAAATATTACAGGGATATTTATAAACTTCTTGTTCTTTCTTAATCTGACAATTGCATCATATCCATTCAGGTCAGGCATCATACAATCCATAAGGATAATGTCCGGGTTACTTCTTTCAGTTTCACAAATTGCCTCCTGCCCATCCTCTGCTTCTAACACTGTTATATTTTGCCCATTTAAAAATTCTTTGATCAAAGTTCTATTGACAGCTTCATCACCTGCAATAACTACAGTCGCAGGCTCAAAAATAATTGAATCAATATCAAGAGAATTCATTAATGACTGATTTGTAAAATGTGCCTCTGAAGAAATATTAACATTATCAAATAGTATTTTAAAGTTACTCCCTCCATCAGGGTTATCATCGACTGAAATAATACCGTTCATATTTTCAAGCAGCTTTTTAGTTATAGTTAAACCAAGACCTGTTCCTTTGTATTTCGTATTCTGATTATCAAGCTGTGAAAATGCTTCAAATATAGATTCTTTCCGTTCATCAGGTATTCCATTACCAGTATCCTTAACATCTATATGGAGTCTTATTGTATCTTTATCTTTCTCCTCATGATAAAGTTCAACTAGAATGTACCCTTTCGATATATATTTTATTGCATTACCAACAATATTTATAATTATTTGTTTTAGCCTAGCAGGATCAAGTGAGATATATCTTGGAATATCAGTAAGAATTTTTCGAGATAACTTCAGATTTTTTGCTTTAGCCATCGGAATAAATAGTTCTATTATTCCATCTATCAGAATATAAATATCAAATATTTCCTGTTTTAGTTCGACTCTTCCAGCCTCAATTTTAGAGATATCAAGAATCTCATTAATTATATTTAACAAACTTTTAGAATTTTCATATATAACAGATAATTTATGTTTTATTTTATCATCTTTTATTTCTTCAGAAAGCAACTCCGAATAACCCAATATAGCATTCATTGGGTTTCTGATTTCATGACTCATATTTGCAAGAAACTCCGATTTGGCCTTTGTAGCTTTTTCAGCTTTTTCTTTTTCCAGCTCTAGCTGTACATTAGTTTCTTCAAGTTCATTTGTTCTTTCTTTGACAGTTTGTTCCAAATACACCTTATGTTTTTCGAGATCACCTCTTGTTGCATCTAACTGATTAGCCATTGCATTAAATGTATGAGCGACCTCTCTTATCTCTTTTCCTCTATTAATTTCAATTCTAGCTTTAAGATTACCTTTAGAAATAACCCGCAATCCTTTTACAAGAATTTGAATAGGAATAACAAAATAGTAATTGAGAATAAAAGCTGAAAAAACAATAAATATAATCATAAAAATAATGGCAGTTACAATAAAATGTTTAATCATACTCTGTTCTGTCTGATTTAAACTTGAGTTTATTTTTTTTATTGCTGCCAAAAGTAAATCAGATGGTACATATGAGACCAAAACCCAATCAGTTGAAGCAATATTTGAAAAAGTAAAATAATATTTTGTATCATTACAATTTATTATGTCAGCCCCTCCGGTTAACTTAGAAAGCTTTTCTCCCAGTTTTTTAATTTGTTTATTCCGTGATAAAGATAAATTAATTGTCTCTGATTTATATGTGAAGGCATCAGCAGTAAGTGTATATTTTGAAATATCCAGTAATTTCAACTGGTCCTGAGTAAAAATCATAAGGTTACCTGACTTATCCACTACAAAAAACTGCTGTCTGCCAAGACCAAGTTCTGAGATCGCATGATTATAATATTTTTCTGATATATTGGAACTATTTTTCTTTGATTGCAATAATTTTAAGTTAACTTCGAGTGCTACAACGCATTTGTATTGTCCTAAGTTATTATTTATTGGCGCAATTATAGATAGTACCCACTCATTTTCAGGGGACAAATATAATTGCACCCAAATATTTTTTTTACCATAAAATCTGTTTGTTAATGATTTGAGATTAAATGTAAAACTAATATTCGGAAGATAACCCTCCATTTTTATGAGGTCATTAACGGGATAATATTTTATGCTATTTGCGACAGTTGAAATCCATATATTTTTTATATAAGGACTATTGCTTATAGTTTTCATCATAATTTTGTCAAGAGAAAAAAGAGCATTTAGCTCTGTTCTTATATTTAAAGGAAGAATGTTATACTGCATATCTGAACTATGTGCAGTTTTTACAGGTAGCTTAGAAGGTGTCGCAAAAATACCGTTTAAATGGATATAATTAAGTTCCTTATAAAAATCAGGATTTTTATTTGAGTGCCATTCAAGATTATTAAATATATCCTCAGTTTCTTCCTGCAAAAACATAATAACACTTACTGCTTTGTTAAAAATCAATGAATAATTATCAGATTTCTCAATCGTATTTATTAGTAGATAGTCAATAGACTGCTTTTCTAAATATTTGGACTCTGAGTCCAATGCAAATCTGCCAAAACTCCTTAATGAATAGATAGAAATGGCAGAATTTACAATTATTGATAAAATAAGGATCAAAGTGAAAAGTCCAAGTAGCATTAAACCAATTTTTGATTTAAAAAAAGTAAACATAAAATATCATTTCTAATAGGTTTTCGATAAAAGATAATCCGTTTTTATTTCAAACTTACTCCAATAACAATTCTATCATCACACACTCATCTCTAAACATTTGGAATAAAGTGTTCACTATATATTATATCTAATATTATTTTTGTCTTCAACATATTTTCATCAAATGATCTAAAAAAGGAAGAAATAATTAATAACAGCCTAATATTGGACATTTTGGTTACACTTATAGAACTTTATCGTTCTATAAATTCCTTAACGAATTATATGATATATTACCAAAATATAGTAAAATATTTAGTATACTGGTTTGAAGCTATCAAACTAAACATATGATTAAAAAATAATAAACCATATTTTCGAGTACTTATTTACTGTTGCAGTAATTAATAATTGAACAAGTAAAAGAAAGAGGCATCAGAACTATTCAGCTAAATAGTATCAGATAGGGATTAAATGCATTGAAATGTGAATATGAAAAACTAAACAATAAATGGCGCTCTATTAATAAGGCCTGTCAATGAATCAAGAAAAGCAAGCCTAAAACCAAAGCAATACTAATTAGGGAATAAATTTTAGTAGAATAATATTTCATTTAACTCTCATTATACAATTATTTCTATATCATTTTTTATAATTATAGTTCAACTCTCTTAAAATTTAAACCTATAAAACAAACTATCTATTTGTTATTTTTTCTTGAAAAATATCTTAAGTATACTGACTTTTTCAAGTTTGAGAATTACAAATAAACATACTAGAAGTAGTACAAATACTATAAAGAAAAAATAGTGAAACATTACCAGTTCTTTAAGATGGAAACATTCAAGTAGTTTTAGTAAACCGCCACCGAATAACGCGCCTACTGCGCCAGCACAAAAACTTGAAATAATGGTCAAAATCACAGTATAACCTATTCGCTGATCCGGCTTGGTAATAATAAGGAAATATGTAATTAAGGCAATATAACCACCCATTTGAGCACAGCCTATAAATAAAAAAATAATCCCACTATACATCCAGTTGAAATCTGTCGGTGCTAAAAACCACATAAAAGAAGCAATTACCATCAAAGAATAAAGAGATATTAATATTTTATGGGGACCCATTTTATCAATAATCTTGTTACTAACCATCGAAATAATTATTCCTCCGGCAAGCAATATCAAAATATAAGACATTGCTGCATAATCCTTAACACCATATCCTTCTTTTAAAGCTAACATAGAATATGGAAAAGTTAATGCTATTCCTGCAAAATAAATTGTTTGAATATAGATTAGCTTCATACACTCTTTAGAAGCTCTAATCAAAGAAATAGATTCTCTAAGTGACACGGATGCTGATCTTATCGGAATATTACTTTCTGGGACTTTTGATACATTATAAGCAGCACAAAAACCGAATAAGCACCCTGAACACACTATGACCTGAAAAGTACTTATGCTGTTGTAAAATTCAAAAAGAACAACTAATGATAATACTGAAAGAAAATAAGCAGAAGTGAAAAGTATGAAATTTTTAGCGCTGTAAGATCCCTTATTCTTTTCTGTCGTTATTTCTCCTAAAATTGGATTCCAACCGATTGTCCCAACTCCTCTGAATGCATAGAAGCCAAAAGCTCCTAGTACAAAAAGGATAAAACCTAAATTTACTGAACAATTATAAATTACAAAGGGAGCTATCACTGCTGCAAGTATGGATACACTTCGCAAAAACCATGCAATTGATATTGTTTTGGCTACACCCATCTTCATAACCATTCTCTTTCCTACAAATATAAATGGCATTCCCAGAAAAAGGAACGAAGACATTACCCCAACAATGTAATCAGGTATCTGTAATTTAAGAGCAAATAAGATAAGAGTTCCTTCAGCTAATAACGCAACAGAAAAACCATTAAACATGGAAAACAGTAAGTATTTTTTCTTTCCATAATTAATCTGCTCTTCTGACAAAACGGAATTAAAATCTGATTGTTTCTTTTTTCTGTTCATAAACATCTCTCTCGAAACTACTTTTTTAACCACGGAAAACTCGGAAAACACAGAATTTCATTAAATTATTTAATGGTTCGATCTCGTCGCGTCAGAGTTCGCTACGAACCAATATTATAAAATTATTTCTAGATTTTATCTCCTAGATTAGATTTCAATGCTTCCGTCGCCGTTCACCCTTAGTAGAAAATGACTACACAGTTAGCGTTTGGGAGATTTAGCGGTTAAAACTCTGCGACCTCTGCGGTAACTCTTTCTCTCAGATATAGTTAATCGACAAAAATCTTATCAAAATCAATTCTAGAAGTTAAATCTATGCTTATAGGAGTTACAGAAACAACTTTATCAATAGAAAATGCATATATATCACTGTCTTTTTCCACATTCACTAAATTTTCATTGATCCCGATTTTTCCGTCACCTAATTTGCTTTTCAGTGATGGTGTATCAATAATTGTAGAATAATAAGCAAACTTTGACTGTCTAGTAATTTTCCATGGAGTTGAAATATCTGCTGATTCCGGTACATCAATTTTAATTACGTCAACATCATCAGGTAACTTATTCTCTAAAACTTTTCCAGCAAATATATTCAAAAAATATTTTGTAGCATTCCAGTTTTGTTCAGTGTACCTTTTGTGATCTGCAAAGTTTGTTTCTTTTGACACAGCAATAGAGGGAACTCCGAATGTAGCTCCTTCCATAGCAGCTCCAACTGTTCCTGAACTTGTGATGGTCGCCCCAATATTTTCACCATAGTTAATTCCCGATACAATCATATCAGGTTTTCTATCCTGAAAAACGACATCCAAACTATGACGAACTAAAATAGCAGGTGCACAGTCACAGTGATAAGCTTCAATTATTTTCCCATTGACCTTATAATCAATTGGTTGGAGTGCAGCATTACGATTTCCCTGTAAACTTCGTCCCATTGCTGTTTGCTGCGTACTTGGGGCTATTACTATTATTTCTCCAAATTCCTGAACAGCTTCAGCAGCTGCCAAAAGTCCAGGTGAGCCTATACCATCATCATTTGTCACGAGTATTTTGTAATTCTTCATAATCATATCCATTCTAATTTTTTGCTGTCCACTAATTACACCAATAACACGATTTATTTAAATCAATAAAAGCAAATTAGTGAAATTAGCGTAATTCGTGGATAAAAATGTTTTGTTTTTAAACGACTGTTCCAAAAAGTGTCATAGAGGTGCTTCTGTCAATTTTTACATTTATCAAATCACCTGGTTTTATATCATCGTGAGGATCAAATATCGTTACCTTATTCGTCGTTGTTCTACCAGT
>Ga0307988_1001248_pt1 | contig 14797 bp, 12 predicted proteins | sample EllFjometagen183_FD_203166 | JGI IMG/M metagenome (GOLD analysis project Ga0307988, IMG submission 203166) | Marine microbial communities from Ellis Fjord, Antarctic Ocean - #183 | ecosystem: Environmental > Aquatic > Marine > Unclassified | place: Southern Ocean | collected 2014-10-08 | reverse complement strand
AAAATATATTGTCTACGCCGCAGGTTATCTCACCGCATGGGCGCAATTCATATACAAAATTTTCAATGACACCCTCAGCATTCACTATATATACGCGGCCATCAAGAAATTCATACTCGGTTTTTCCTTCGACATCACGAGCATCGATTATTGTCATTACAGCGGTATCCTCATACTCAGTATTTGACCTAACAGGTCTGTATTTTCTCTGATATGTCCAGGTATTGCCCATTGCGAGGGGGAAATAGCCACTAATCTTTCTATCGGAATATTCATAACCGCCAAAGGGATCGGATATCTCGTAATCGACATGAAATTCAAACGACCAGCCATCTTCAATCGGATACGCCGGGCCGGAATATTGTACACAACCGGAGCTGTAACTGCTAAACCAAATTGAACCATCAGCTTGATTCGCTTCCGTATTGTCATAGCCGTAAAGAGAATCCACCTCATATCCAGTTTCAGGTTTATCGCTATAATATGCAAATGTTGCATATCCTGTGAGCCAAACGATATTATCTGGCCCGAAAGCTATATCATTTGCATAACTGCCAGTTTTCTTCAAAACTGAGCCATCGTATATGAAAACACCCACATTCGACATAAACCAGATAGTATTGTCTTCATCTACAACAATATTCTCAAACGAACCCAGATCCCTGTTGCCGATTGGCATTCTTTTAAGTGTCCAGTCGTGGCCATCGTAACTATACAGTTTACTGTAACAGCTGAGCCACAGGGTGTCAGTATGGTCGATCGCCATAGAGACTGGCATTTCATCCACAAACCATGTCATCCAGCTTTCACCGTCAAACCGTGAAACGGCAAATCGACTTGAATCCCTTGTTGACAAACGGCCGCCTATCCAGATATTTCCGTTTTTATCCGATGTGATTGCCCGTACATCGATATCCTCATAAACCGTTTCCCACTTGCCGCCGCTATAACAGAACAATCCGCTGCCGCTAGCCGCCCACACTTCATTGTTGATAAAAAGAATTTCATCAATGCTATAATGCTCGCCATCAGGGTAAGGCTGCATGATTTCCCAGTTTGCACCATCAAACACAGATATTCCCACACCATCTCTATGCCCGAACCAAACGTTTCCACTCTCATCCACCTCCATGCAGGTGATATTGTCAGACGCGAGGCCACTGTTTTCGGTGGTGTAATATGTCCAGCCATCCTCAGCCAGAGCCGCGCCGCACATGATCAGACAGCAGAATAGTATAGCCATAACTATATATTTCATATCGACATCCTTTTTATCTGCATGAGTAAATCGCCCTTATCTGAATAATATGCTTTCTTCGCTTGCGGTGCAAGTATTTGATGGATAAATATCTGCTTTAATTTGTCTGAACCACTGATTTCTGTGAATGAACTACCCCGCAGCAAGCGACGGGGTATCAAAAATTAGATTATTAGGACTAAAGCAAATAACCACGAAGTCTCAAAGGCACGAAGAAATATTTTGACAGAATAAAAAAATATGCTCTTTCTGTATTTGCGCATTTTTGCGGCAATTTCACTTCCCTATTGCTACCCATTATATAATATTCTTCTTTCCTTTGTGTCTTCGAGACTTTGTGGTTAATTTTTCTCTCTTCAATCCAGTTTTTCTTTCTTATTTTATCCGCGCCTATGCGCCTCTACAGTTCTTTCTTCTTATTTTTCCTAATTTTTGACCTTCAAATTTTGCATCTTGAATCATTTTTCCTTGCCTCCCGTTTCCATCCTTTACATATTCAATAACTATCTATTTTACAGACGAAAGGCAGACTATGGCATCGATTGATACACTCTTAGGCCTCATCGATGAAAATGAGGTCATTCAGCTCACGCAGGAAATGGTCGGCACCCCCTCAATTACCAACCGCGAGGGACCGGGTATGTTGAATTTTCTCAAACGCTGGTTCGATGACCTCGGGATCCCTACGAGGGTGATCCCCGTTTCAGGCGACAGGGGGCATTTTTTCGCTGAGTTCGGCGCTACTGAGGGGCCGGGCCGTTACCTTTTCAATGGTCATCAGGACACAAAACCTGTCGAGGGCATGACTGTTGATCCTTATGCTGCAAAGATAGTTGACGGCAGAATGTATGGACGCGGGGCCTGCGATATGAAGGGTGCGATTGCCGGGTTCCTTTGCTCATTTAAGGCTCTCGTGCGCGGCGGAGTGACTCCGAAAGGCGGCCTCTGTTTTTACAGCGATATCGAGGAGGAGTTCTCGGGGCCGGACAGCTTCACGTCACTTGTCGAGAAGGATATGTTCGACGACTACAAGGCGCTTATTTCAGGTGAACCCACCAAACTGGAAATTCATATCGGCAACATGGGCGGCTATGTGACAGCATTTGAAGTCACGGGCAAGGCCGCGCATTCGGGAGTCGCGCACAAGGGTGTGAATGCGATCCATCACGCCGCCCGTTTTATCGGCGAATATCAGAAATTGCCCTATAGTCTGGAAACGAATCCATATTTTGGTAAGCCAACGATCAATTTTGAAAAGATTGAGGCGGGCGAATGGTTTAAGGCGACAGTGCCTGACCGCTGCTCCATCTGTCTCGATTCAAGGCTGATTCCCGAAACACCACCCGAGCTGGTACGTTCGCAAGTCAATGGGCTCATCGAACGTCTTAAACGTGAAGAGGGCATCCATGTCTCTGAGGTTGATCCGCCGAAAGAGTGGCGGCCACAGCGGGGTATGCAGCCAGCATCATCTATTGCAGCCGATCATCCACTGACACTTAAGCTTAGTGACTCATATCGTAAAGCTCTCGGCGAGGAGCCAAAAATTGCAGCGCTTCCGGGTGCAACATTCGCGGGAGTCATGATACGGCGCGGTCTGCCCTCGCTTATCTGCGGCCCCGGTTCAATTGAGCAGGCACACACCGAGGATGAGTGGGTTGAGGTCGCACAGCTTTATAAAGCGGCCCGTATTTATACCGCGTTGATGTCTGAGATGTAGGCGTCAGTGAATACATTAAGTTTTAACGAGTGAACCGTCATCCTGAACTTGTTTCAGGATCTATATAGTATCCACAGATGCCGAAACGAGTTCGGCATGACGACTTAGCGGTTCAGACAGTTTTATTGACATCATTAACACAGCTACTGACAAGGTGATCTCAACACAGCAGCACAAAGCCTTAAAGCATCTTTGTGCGGACAAATTGTAATAAAATAACAGAAATATATAGGTGGCGATCGCCACTGAAAGGACAAAACAATGGCTGATCTTGACAAAGTAATCGATCTCATCGATGATGATGAAGTCGTCCAGGTGACCGCAGACATGATAGGAATTCCCTCTATCACTGCCAATGAAGGCATGGGTATGGTGAATTACATGGAGAAGTGGTTCAAGGATCTCGGCGTTCCTGTGAGGCTGTATCCAACCGGTGATGGCCGTGCGAACTTTTTTGCAGATTTAGGTGCAACAGAGGGCCCCGGACGTTATATGTTCAACGGTCACATGGACATTAAACCGGTGGACGGTATGATTGTCGATCCCTACGCTGCCGAGATCAGAGACGGCAAAATGTATGGCCGCGGCACCTGCGACATGAAGGGCGGAATTGCCGGTGTAATGTGCGCAATTAAGGCCATGGTTCGTGCAGGAGTCAGCCCGAAAGGCGGCATCACCTTTTTCAGCGACATCGAAGAGGAATTTGCAGGGGGAAACGGCTACTACTGGGCGAAACGCGAGGGAATGTTTGACGGCTATGAGGGCCTGATCTCCTGCGAGCCAACACTGTTGGAGGTTCAGCTCGGCAACCGTGGCGCCTATGTCACCTCATTTGAGACTAAGGGACGTTCGGCGCATTCAGGCCTGGCTCACAAGGGCATCAATGCGGTCCAGAACATGTGCCGCTTTATCGAGGAATTCCAAAAACTTCCCTATCTTCAGGTCGAGAATGAGTGGTTCGGAAAATGCACACTGAATTTCGAGCGTATTCAGGGCGGGCTCTATCTCTCCGCGGTACCGGATCACTGTACAGCAAGTGTCGATTCACGCATTATTCCCGAAACACCGCCGGAACTCGTTCATAAGCAGGTACATGACTTAATGGCACGTCTTAACAAGGACGAAGGCCTCCAGGTCAGCGAGTGCGCGCCCCCAGAGGGATGGCGCCCACCTCAGGCATTCAAACTCAAAGCGGAATCGATCCCGGCCGATCATGCGCTGACCAAACGTGTGGCAAGCGCTGTAACGAAAGCCACCGGAGATCCTGCGAAAATCACCGCCTGCCCGGCGATTACGATTGCCATGGTGCTGATCGAAATGGGAATCCCTGCGATCATCTGCGGACCCGGCTCAATCGAGCAGGCCCATACAGAGGATGAGTGGGTTGAAGTCGCACAGCTTCCAAAAGCAGCGAGAACCTATGCGGCGCTCATGGCTGGTATGTAGGCATCAGTGGATGCTTTTTGGCCTGAGAGGCTTTGCAGGATAGACGAGCAGGGATACTACGCTATCCTGCTCTGCGTTACTGGTGCCATGTAAATTAGCACTCATTCAATCCGGAATTTTGATGCAAAAAAAGCCTCTCTGTCACAGACTGACAGGGGGCTTTTTATTTGAAACATGCTTTTTTGAACTGTGCGGACTCTCACACGCCTCCAACCATCTCCATTCCCAGTATATATTTGGATGGCCCGGCAGCCTCTAAACCATAGTTTTCCTTAAGCCAGGCACCGACTTCGCGCAGCTCATCCTCGCCACCGGCAATAGTCTCGACCTCGACTTCATAGACCTGAGCCTTGCCGCCCGGCCCTCTGAACATAACATCATCAAGTACCATTTCAAAACGCGGCTCATCGTCCTTCATAAGAAGCATAATACGACGGTTGTTGGCAATTATAAGACTGGGGAGAATCGAGAGTTCCCCCACGGCGTCACGCAGGGCATGTGTGGGCGGAATATCAGGAAGTTCGCCGGCGCTGATGTCATCGACTGTTGCATGCGTGGGCTGCTCGACCTCGATACGGTGGTAGAGGTTGTCAGCGGATACACTACCGTCCTTGAGCTGGGCTTTGAATGTGAGGACAGAACCGTTGTCACGGACACGAAGTCTGAACACAATTTTTTCACGGAAAAACCGCTGATCATCAGTGTCAAAACAGGTGTCGGTTTGAAGCTTGACACCCATATCAACCACTTGATAGCCCGCAACTTCTTTGAGTGCGGCTAGCTCATCAAGCATTTCCATGCCGGTGGCGCTGAATTTTATTTCCGTTTCTATGCCCATATAATCTCCCGCCAAATTCAAACATAATTGAATAAGCCACTGTTTTCATTGATCTATAGGTCAATCCTATGTTCCAGATTGCACGAAATTCTCAACAAGTGCCCTGAACACATCTCCGCGCGCTTCATAGTTGGGAAACATTCCGTAAGAGGCGCAGCCGGGAGAGAGAAGCACCACCGATCCCGATTCCGCACGGCTGACACAGGCTGAGAATGCTGCTTCGAGACTGTCGAAATGCTCGCTTGAAATACCTGCTTTCTGCAATTCCTCAGCGATATGCGGGGCGGTTTCTCCGATGAGAGCGGCCCAGGAAAGCTTTCCTGCAAGTTCTTCGGCCATTTTAGTAAACGGGGTTTTCTTGTCATAGCCGCCGAGAATGGGAAACACCGTAGAGTCAAATGATGTAATCCCCGCAAGAGCTGCCTCGGGTGTTGTGGCCTTTGAGTCGTTATAAAATGAAACACCTTCCTTTTCACCGACCCATTCAAGACGGTGAGGAATTCCGCTGAATGAGGCGAGACCATCTCTCATCGCCGCCATATCAACTCCAAGCTCAATCGCACAGGCGGATGCTGCCATAGCATTCACTATGTTGTGACTGCCGGGGACACGGAGGATATCAGCATCGAACAACGTCTCGGCGTTTTTCCACTCTTTCTTCATAATTGCGCCGTCATCAAGGATAATACCGTGAATATTCTCCCGGGCGCTGACCCATATAATTTTCCCGCGGGCACGGTCAGACAAGTTTCGCGTTTCGGGGTCGTCACGGACAAGGATTACGCTGTCATCCGTTTTCTGGCGTGTAAGGATAGCGCTTTTCGCCTTGATGTAATTTTCGAATGTCCCGTGACGGTCGAGATGGTTGGGGAGGATGTTGAGGATGCAGGCGATATCAGGGCTGTATTCAAGCTCCTCGAGCCATTCGAGCTGGAATGACGACAGCTCAAGCACAACAATGTCGTGATGATCCATTTCCGGAAGTTCCGCGAGAAGAGAGCCGCCGATATTGCCACCAGCCCAAAATCTGGTGCCAGAGCGCTCAAGTATTGCGGCGAGCATGGAAACTGTCGTTGATTTGCCGTTTGAACCGGTGATACCGCAAATTCGGGCGGGACAGCGCTCGACAAAGAGACCTATCTCCGTATTTAATCGTGCGCCGGCACGTCGTGCAGCCTTAACATATTCAGATTCTCTCGGAACCGCCGGGCTTACGACAAGCATGTGGGCGTCGGTAAAATCCCGCATATCATGCCCACCAAGCACAAAACGTATACCAAGTCCATCGAGCTGCCTGACAGAGTCTATGAGCTCTGACTCCGGCTTCATGTCGGTGACCGTAACATCAGCGCCCTGCTCGGCAAGGAATCGGGCAACACCGATGCCACCGCCAAATTGACCGAGCCCCATAACAGTAACTCGATAATTTGCGAACTCGTTTTTCTGGTCATAGTTCAGCCGAAAGAATGAAGACATAGTCAATTATCCTAACAGGAAATGATAGAGAAATACATTAGTATAATGGGATATTCGCGGCAGAAGCAGACGAAACACTTACGTTTATGTCTCGCTCATATTTCTTCTAAGCGATTATTATAGCTTGAGTTATGGCACAGAGTTTACACTCACCCACTCATGCTACATTATTATGGGCTCGAATTTCTTTTTGAGGCATTTCAGCGCAAGTGACCTGAAATCATCCTCGCTGAATCCAAGTTTCTTGACAGCATCAGGATGTATTGTATTTATCTTTTCCCAGGCAGGGCCGGTGTAGTCAGCCATCAGGGCAAGACATTCGCCAATGTGAATTGCTGCTGTCTTTCTGGCGTGAAACGATTGATGGTAGAAATCGTGGTGCTCAGATATAGTCTCAATAATATTATCCGGCAGTTTCCATTCAGCGACTGTCCAGCCTCCGATTTCTGCATGATCAACACCAAGTACGGCACGTTCCGCGACCTGAATCGGAACACCATGTTTAATCGCATACTGTTTTGCCTGGAGAGCTTCATTTGTAAAATATGTCAGAAGAATCACCGATCCGATATTATGGAGAAGTCCGACCAGTGTGATATCCTCTATTTTGTAAAGTTTCGCTTCAGTGGCAATATAATGGGCATACTGTGCGGTCTTGATGGCGTGACCGTAGAGCCGCATATCTGTCTTGCTGATAACTTTCATAATGGTGGAGCCGAGCGAGATCATTTTGACATTGTTCCAGCCCATCATGACAACCGCCTCCTGGACATGGCGGACTTTTCTTTCCTTACCGAAAAAGCCGGAATTACCAATACTCATAAGCCTTTTGGAGAGCACTTCATCCTTCTCAATAGCGTTCACAAGATCCGTCAGCGATGCCCTGTCAGAGCGGGTGATATTAATTATCGCCACAATAACATCCGGAATGCTCGGATGTATCCTTGCACCTCTGAGAGCGCCCAGCACATCATCTTTTGTAATAAGATTTTCGCTCAACGATAGCCCCTCTGTTGTGCAGCAATATCCTTGACTACATATTTGAGCTTGGTCATGAGTTCACTTTCCTGACAATAATCAAAGCGTTTATCGATATGCTCAAACAATTCTTTGACATTGCGGAAGAGGCTGCCCTCACGGTTTTCAATCTCAACTTCTTGTATTTTCAGGATTGTCATGATGTCGATGATTTTTTTAATCACGACAGTACCGGCCGCAAAAAGAGCGACATCACCGTTTTTTACATCCTTTAAGAGAACATCGCCTTCACAAATAGAGGCTAATAGTATTTTCGACATTCTTCTACTCCGTAAGTGACTCTCTCCGAGCGCTTCTTTTCATCATGAACAGCATAATTCCAGACGCTGTTAAAAACACGATAAGACTCAGAATCTGATTCTGGGACAGACCCCACAGCTTGAGACGTGATTCATAGTATCTGCTGTAATCAATAGTGAATCTTCCAATGGCATATAACATAAAGTACAAAAGAGCAGTGAAGCCATCAAATTTTTTCCAACGTTCTGCTGTGAGCAATATAATAAAAATAAACAGACCCGCAAGAGCATTATAAATCTGTGAAGGATGCAGGTGGATACCGGAAAAATAAAAACCCGCCGCAGAATGGTCAGGAAAAACAACACCACACCATGAGTCAGTTGGCTTGCCCCAGCAGCATCCATTGAGAAAACAACCTATCCGCGTAAAAAACTCACCGATACCCATTGAGGGGCCCAGAATGTCCAGGAAACGAGGAATGCTAAGCTTGTGTTTTTTCAGATAGAATGTCGTTGTTATTGTCGCAGCAATCAGGCCGCCATATAGAATGAGGCCACTGATTCCCACCTGTCCATCGGCGCCAATGGGCCAGAACATGTTCTTGAGCTCAGTAAATAAACGCGCGGCACCGGACACAGAAGCATCCGCACGGAACTCACGGTAATGAGTGATGACATAATAAAGTCTCGCACCAAAGAGGGCAGACAAAACAATCCAGGCTGAGAGGTTATATATATGATCGGGATTTTCTCCGATTTTTTTAGCACGGTGTGCGGCAAGCAGTATGCCGGACATAAATCCAATTGCAAGCATGAGGCCATAGCTTCTTATAATGAGCGGCCCGAATGAGAATACTTCCGAATGCATGAGGCTCCTTTCAATATTCGTGACGGTGAATCCTGAAATTCAGTAAAAGTCCGATCATAATCGTATTGGACAAGAGGGACGAGCCCCCATACGACAGGAAAGGCAGTGGCAGTCCTGTAACCGGCATAATCCCTATGACCATTCCCACATTCACAAACATATGAAATGCAAAGACTGTTGCGATACCGGCTGATGCAATTGACATAAAGGGGCTTTTAACCTCACTGGCAATCATCAACGCACGGTAGATCAGGACAAAAATTGCGCTGAGTATTACGAGGGCGCCCAGAAAACCAAGCTCCTCGCAGACAACGCTGAATATAAAGTCGGTGTGGGCGTGGGGAAGGAATCCAAGGTCAGTAAAGACACCTTTGTCGAGGCCTTTACCCAAAAGCCCGCCGGAACCGACAGCGATTTTCGAGTGTATTATCTGATAACCCGAACCGAGAGCGTCCTGCTCGGGATTAAAAATGGTGGTGATCCTTTTTTGCTGATAGGTCGCCAGTTTATTGAACACATAGGGCATGGCGATACCAGCAAAGATATTAACACCTAGATTCATTCCCATGCCGATAAAACTGTAACGCGAGTAAAAAAGGACCGCGAGAAGGACAAACATAAACGCGACCCAGACAATGGGATTGAAAAAAGGAATGAACGGCGCGGTGAAGAGCGCTGATAATACAGGCGCCACAATAAAAAAGAGGCGAACCGTATCGAGACCTGCCCAGTAAAGCATGGGAAGCGAAATCGCAGCGAATACCAGAGCGGTGCCAAGATCAGGCTGCATCTGGACAAGCAGCATGGGAAAGGCGACAATGAGAAATGGCACAATGCATTTCACATAGCTGTCAGGCATATTCTTTTTGACCGAAAGATAACGGGCGAGCGCGAGAATAGTCGCAATTTTCATAAATTCTGATGGCTGAAAACGGATGGGGCCAAGCAGGAGCCAGCGCTCTGAACCGCCGCCCCGTGTGCCATACAACTGGGTTATTATGAGCAGCAAAATACCGCCGCCGTAAAGTATATAGGCGAATGCACGGAATATTTTATGGGGAAGAGCCAGGATAACAAGCAGGGTCAGCAGTGAAAATGTGGCCCAGACAATCTGTCGTTTCCAGACTTCATTGATACTCTCGTTTTCACCAGTGCTCGCACTGTGAATTATGACAATTCCCGCTATCATAATAAAAAGCAGTGTAAACAGCAGTGTATAGTCAAGATTCCTAAAGAGTTCCCGGGTCATTAACCGCCACCGTGTTATCAGGGTAATAGGTGAAATAATCGGTCAGAACCTGTTTCACGATCCGTACCGCCATGGAGAATTGATAGTCACCGGCATTCTCAGCAACACAGGCAATTGCGATTGTCGGGTTTTCATAGGGTGCGAAAACCATAAAGAGCTTATGATCGGCGCCATGCGGATTCTGCGCGGTCCCTGTTTTCCCTGCAATCAGATGGCCTTTTATACGGGCGGATTTTGCGGTTCCTCGGGGACTGTGAACAACACCATGCATACCCTGCCTGACAATCTCGAACGTTTCAGCGGCAATGTCCGGTACCCGTTTCGGCTCCTCACGTCCGGTCAGAACCAGATGTGGTTTGGCGTCAAGTCCGGCGGTCCCGACAACACCGGCATAATGAGCAAGCTGAAGCATTGTCACCAGAATCTCACCCTGACCGATAGAAAGATTCAGCATCATGCCTGGTGAATAATCCACCTTATGTTTCTCGTAATAATCGAGTGTCGGGTAAAGACCGGGATTTTCACCGGATATATCAATACCTGTCCGCTTTCCAAAACCGAACATATCACCATAGCGCTGCCATTTTTCAATTGTGAGCTTACGCCCGAGCTGATAGAAATAGACATTGCATGACTGGGTGATGGCGCCAAGCATATCCAGGGAGCCATGCCCACCCTCTTTCCAGCACTTATAGGGCCGTCCATAAAAATAAACACCGTGACAGGATTTAAATTTCGTATCAGGATCGATACCATTCTCAAGACCGACAATCGCGGTAAGCACCTTAAACGGTGAGCCGGGAGGATAGGCCGCCTGAATTGCCCTGTTATACATTGGGTGTTTCGAATCGGACTGGAGGGCGAAGAGACGCTCATGTGTCATTGAATGTATAAACTCGTTTGGATCGAACGACGGCATAGAGGCCATAACAAGAACATCACCGTTTCTTGGATCAAGCGCCACAAGCGAGCCCAGGATAGAATCGCCGAAAGCCTCCTCGGCGCTCATCTGGAGCCTGCTGTCAAGGGTCAGCGTTACATTCCTGCCGGGAATTGGAGCCAGAGGCTCAATCTCCTGCGTCATACCGAGACGACGGCTCAGGTAGTTACGTTCGATATAGCGGAAACCATTTTCGCCCTTAAGCTCACCCTCATAGTATTTCTCAATACCGAGCCGTCCGATTGAATGGCCATAACCATAGCCCTCTCCTTTCAGACGGCCATACTCATCGCGGTTCAGCTCACCCATATAGCCGATGATATGCGCTGCCATCGGGCCGAAGGGATAACTACGGAGCTGGTCAAATGTCGCGCCGAAACCCGGGAGTTCATTGCTGTACTCCTCAACAATAGAGAGCAAATGAAAGTCGGCGTCACTGATAATTTTTTCAGGATTGCTTGAGCGACGTGAAAGATCCTTAACCTTGTCAACCATCTCGTCAGCCTTAACACCGAGAAGCTCGGGAAGGTTGGGGACAAGAGAGGCAAGCCTCGGGACACTCGTTTCGATAAAGGAACGTTCGAATGGATCGATCGTTATCGAATAGCTCATCTGGTTTTCCGCGAGTATTTGACCATTACGGTCGAAAATGAATCCGCGGGGCGCCTCGATAACCTCCGGCTGAAAACGGCGCAACTCTGACTCGGTCAGCAAATCGTTATACTGAAGCACCTGCAGGGAAAAAAGCCTGAGCGCCAGTATACTTAAAAGCACGACCGCGAAAAGGAGAAGCGGCAGGGGGTTTGGGGCGACAAATTTATCTTTCGCTTCCAATGAGTTCCTGTAAGACAAGGATCAGTCCTCCGGATTTTGCCCACTGCCAGATGGAAACAAGCAGCACAGCAAGCACCGATGTGTATACGCCGCCAGGCAGACCCTCCATGACAAAGAGCGAGATCAGCCCCTTAAGCTCAAAACCTGTATAGAGGGACAGATATGCGGCATCGTGAAAGAGGCAGGCGACGAAAGTTGCGAGCAGGCGAACAGTGTAATTCTCAACCGTAAGCCGCTCTCTGATTACGGTTAGAAAATAGGCCGTAAGCGACATAGCGAATGCGTTGTATCCAAGATATTCCGGTGAGTAAACATCCTGCAAAAAACCGGTGAAAAAACCATAAAATATCAATGCCACCACGTTGGTTTCATTCGACAGGAAAATCAGCACGATCAATGCGAGGTCCGGCCGGACACCGTAGAGATCGAATTTGCCGAAAAATGTCGATTGTACCAGAAGCGCAAGAGCAATCAAGAGTATGTTACGAGCTGTCTTCATTTCTGCTCACCGTTAAAAATCATGTGATCGTCTATATAATAAGTATCTGCTATTGGCTGAACTCAGCCATCGCTCCCCTCGATTGACATGAGAGGGAAGGAAAAGATCAGCGATGTTTTTGTTTCACTTCACTGTATAAAATGCGTTTTGAACGTTGACACAATCAACGCAGGGTAAAGTCACGAAGCTCCGTTACCCGTATAATCTGCAAATTCACTTCAGTCCACAAAGCGTCCACTGACGCTTCAGTCGGTTCCGGGCCGGTCAAAACCAATCCCACTGTTATCATCATCCCAGACCTCCGAGCGCTCAGACCCCTTCAGAACGAAGACCTCCATGACCGCTGAAAAATCCACGTCCGAGGCAACATTGACACTGGCGTATTGCTCCACCTCACCGACGGTAACACTTTTAACCTTGCCGATATAGAGCCCTTTGGGATAGAGGCCGAATCCTGTAGTGTAGACCTTTTGCCCGGTTTGGGGAAGTGTTGTCAGCGCCAGTCCGAAGAGTTTGAGATAGGGGCCGCCTTCCCAGCGTATAATACCGTTGATGCCCCCGGCTGATGCAGAAATTCTCGACTGCATGTCCCTGACAATTTGTACGCTTGAGGATGTCTGAAAGACCTCATAAACTTTGCCGACCAACCCCTCGGCAGTCACCACAGCCATGTTTTTCCTGACACCGTTATCATCGCCAATATCCAGAATCAGGGTGTTGACAATACGATCGAAATCATGGCCGAGTACGGTGCCTGCAATGACTGATTCAGTGACTGACAGACGCTGCTTGAGGCCGATCAACTGGCGTAGACGTTCATTTTCGCCGATAGCGGTATCATAGCGGGATATCTGGTCGGAAAGCTCCAGATTCCGGACTCTGAGACGCTTGTTTTCGCGCCACATGTCAAGGATATAGATTCCCCATGAAAAAGTAAAACGGCCGGAATTAAATACGGCCGTTGTCACTCCGCGGGCAAAGTGAGTCTTTCGCCCCTCTCCCATAAGCATCATTGCCACAGAGAGGAACAGGGCAAGAAAGAGTCCAAACAGTCTTTCATGTGCCGCTAAAAAACGAAAAGCTTTTCTCATCTACTAGAAGAGTACCTTTTTGTATTCCGAAAGTTTCTCAAGGATTCTGCCAGTTCCCCGAACGACACAGGTCAGCGGGTCCTCCGCGACATGGACGGGAAGGCTTGTTTCCTCACGGAGACGTCTGTCAAGGCCGCGCAGAAGAGCTCCGCCACCGGTGAGAATAATACCGCGGTCGAGAATATCCGCAGCAACCTCAGGTGGTGTGCGCTCAAGCGAAAGCATGACAGCGTCAGTAATGGCATTCAACGGCTCTGAGATTGCCTCGCGGATTTCCGCAGAGCTGATGTCTATTGTCCTCGGTATAGCAGCCACGAGATCGCGGCCCTTGACCTGCGTTTCCATCTCCTCATCGAGGGGACAGGCGCTGCCGATCTCTTTCTTGATCTGCTCGGCGGTACGTTCGCCAACGAGGAGATTGTAATTCTTTTTCAAATACTGTACGATGGAATCGTCAAATTTGTCACCGCCGATACGGACGGATGTGGCGCCGTTCACAACACCGGAAAGCGCGATGACCGCAATCTCTGATGTTCCACCGCCAATGTCGATAACCATGGAACCTATCGGCGCATGAACATCGATACCAACACCGACTGCTCCGGCCATCGGCTCACTGACAAGATAGACCTCGCGGGCATTGACCCGCTCACATGACAAACGAACTGCCCGCTTCTCGACCTCAGTGATACCGGAGGGCACTCCACAGACAATACGGGGCCTGACGAGGAAACGATTCTTAATCACACGTTTGAGCATAATTCGCAGCATTTCTTCAGTTACTTCAAAGTCTGCGATTACACCTTCCCGCAAAGGACGGATGGTGATGATTTCACCGGGTGTACGGCCAACCATTTCTTTGGCTGAGGAACCTACCGCGAGTACACGGCGAGATTTGGCTTCGACGGCGACGATCGAAGGTTCGTTAATTACGACACCCTCGCCTCTGACCCATATAAGGATATTTGCTGTCCCCAGGTCGATGCCGATGTCACTCGACGTTAAATTGCTCAGGAATCCCATAAGCTGTGTCTCCGTCTCTATCTGATTGTATTTTATTATTCAAGGTGAAGTTTCATAGTAATTATTATCGGCCATGGCGTACATTCATTTTTGCACTCGACCTCAACCCTTACCGGCTGTTTTGTATCATTTGCTACTGACGACTGGCAAGAAACGCCGTTATTGCGGTATCATACTGCGATGTCGTCTTGAAAACTTTCGTGGAGAGATACAGACGTGTTGCGTCTGTCAGCTCACCATTTTCAGAAAGCTCCTTAAGTACAATATCATAGTCTGCGGGA
>Ga0307988_1001245_pt1 | contig 14811 bp, 11 predicted proteins | sample EllFjometagen183_FD_203166 | JGI IMG/M metagenome (GOLD analysis project Ga0307988, IMG submission 203166) | Marine microbial communities from Ellis Fjord, Antarctic Ocean - #183 | ecosystem: Environmental > Aquatic > Marine > Unclassified | place: Southern Ocean | collected 2014-10-08 | reverse complement strand
GTTGTAACGTTCTGCCGCCAATTTGTGAAGCTTTTTTGAGACTTTTTTTATATCTCAGGCAAATGCTGTGGGTGGGGGATTTTCAAGTGGCCACAGGTGGGGGATTTTGGGTGGCCATCGGGGATATTATTGACAGCGCCGGTGTTCTCGGCAAGGTAATGGAAGTACAACTCTTCACAACCATAATCTCTACACCTGACAATATAAAAATCATGGTACCAAACGGCATGATATTCGGCAGCGTCATAAAAAATATTTCTGCATATGACACACGAAGGGTGGATATGATGATAGGTATTGGCTACAATTCCAATATTTCAAAAGCATGTGAGGTAATGATGTCTATCATGAAAGCAGACAGCCGAATCCTTACCGATCCTGAACCGCAGATTGTTGTAGCAGAGCTGGCTGATTCAAGCGTTAATCTGGCTGTACGGCCGTGGGTAAACAAAGATGATTACTGGAATGTCAAGTTTGAGCTGATGCGTAAATTCAAGGAAGCATTAGATGAAAATAATATTGAAATACCATTTCCTCAAAGAGTTGTACACATGGTTTCAGAAACACCGAAAAACTAATATGACATCTAGAAAAGCAGAGGCGGTTTTGTCTTGTATAATGGTTATAAGATAAAACCGCCAAAATTTCAGCCAAGAACACATCAGATAAAATATTTAGAAAAGATCAATATAACTACCCGACACTTTTTATAAAATTCATTTTACCCATCTTCCAGCGTTTTCGAATTTTCAGCACATCCATAAAACAGGGTAGAACCATATGCCATGGAACACGGCTGCCCAAGCGCTGTGACCACACAATTGGAAAGCGAAAAACCTCATAGTTATTCAAATGAAGCAGCATCAGCCAGTCACAATCCATACCGACAGTCTGAATCACGCCTCGTCTGATAAGCAATTTGGCGGCAGCTGGATTATAGACCTTCATAGGTGCATTAGTATCATAGTAACAATTAATGGGCTTCAAAAGCAACCGAACCAAAGCGTTAAAGGCCCAACTTTTAATATTACCAGCCAGTCCCCTGCCAACGGCTGTGCCCCCTTCTCTCGGATGGCGTGTGCCAATGGACGCATCAAAGCCTTCACAAAGCACCTGCATGAGCCCCTCAGTAGAAAATCGAGCATCAACTTTTAAATTCAAATTCATGTACACAAGAGCTGCTAAATCAGGATCATTTTTCAAGGCAACTGACATACCGTCAAGCAGTGCCCTGCCCTTCAAGGCTCCAGTCATAGAAATTGCATTTCTCATTTTTATAAGCTTCAACCGGCTTTCATCTCCAAGCTTTTTACTGACTGCGCTAAAACCCTTCTGAACAGCACGGCCAAACCCCGCCTCCTCAGGCAAATCATCAACCACCCATAAGGACCACACGATTTTTTCGTTTAACCCGAATGTCTTAACCAGCTGATGAACCTTTTCTATAACCTGGTTCTCTATCGACTCAAAGGAAGTATCATAAGAACAGCAAATAAATGCAACCTTCTTCGTTTCATTGAGGAGATCCCTAAGCCTCTCCGCTTTTAAGACATCCCGTTCCTTTTGTTTTGAAATATTTTTTATGTTCCGATTCATATATTGAAGGGTTAGGTTAATTATATTTTATTAAGATCATGCACTAGAATACAAAACAAACAAAAGTTTTCAGATAGTACCTTAGCCCAAAATCTCTCTGTTACAGAGATTAAGCTCATATACAGAAAATACTTTTACTGGTAGAAACTTTGATGGGATATCAGGTGATTGCGCAGTCAGCAGGATCACCCTGAAGTTTTGAAATCGTGTGAGGTATTGCTTTTAGTATTATCTCGAGGTTTTCTTTGGCACCTTTTGGACTGCCTGGGAGATTAATAATCAATGTATTCCCCCTGACTCCTGCAACAGCTCTTGAAATAAGAGCGTGTGGAGTTTTCTTGAAGCTCTCCATACGCATAGCCTCGGCAAAACCTGGAATCTCCCGTTCAATCACAGCAAGAGTCGCATCCGGAGTCAGATCCCGGGGAGAAACACCGGTACCTCCGGTCGTCACAATAATATCTAATTTAATATTATCTGAATATGAAATAAGCTTCTGTTCAATTATATCCTTTTCATCAGGGATGACCTCATATTTTTCAACAGCAAAACCAATACCTGCGAGAAGTTCACTAACAACAGGTCCGCTCTCATCTATTCGTTCGTTCCTGGAACCCTTGTCACTTATGGTTAGTACACCTGCCTTCATTTTTTCACCAGCCCTTTATCTTCCTCTATTAGCAAGGATTTTTGTAGCAGTTTTTGCCAGCACCGTCGAAACATTTTTACTTTTAGAGACACTTCTTAAATCTTTAGGAAGCAGGTGTCTCAATAACTTTATGGCAGTGGGAAGAGACGTCTTAGGGTTATTTATAAGCGCCACTTTAACCCTGTAATTTTTAATGTATTCTTTTTTATTTGATATTGTGACAGAAACTTCTTTTGGAAGATTCTTATTCCCTGCGAAAGATATTACCTCTTCATCTGTTATTTTTGGACTGTTTAAGACTGCCTGAACTATAATCCTGTTTGGATTCTTTATCATCAGGTTTCTGGCTTCCTTGTTACCCAGAGTTGCCAGCTGAACCATCTCACTGACCGACATTACCTGAATCTGAGTATAGAGCGAATCGTGAAGTGCTCCCACCTCATTCTTGTCTTCTATCTCATCCGGTGTTTTTACATCGTCCATTGTCAAAAATAATTAAAGAATTATTATTTAAAATGTTATGAGATCTAATCCGAAAAGTATTATATCTTTACCAGAAAATCCAGACTATTCTTCCTCAGTTTTTGAGGCAGCAATTATTTTTTCACTAACCTCTCTTGGTACTTCTTCATAGTGATCAAACTCCATTTCAAACATTCCCCGTCCACTGGTCATGGAAGTCAACTCTGCGGAATACATAAGCATCTCAGCAAGTGGAACATGGGCTTTAACCATCTGTCCACCCAAAGCCTGCTCCATTCCAAGAACTCGTCCGCGCCTGCTGTTAAGGTCTCCCATAACATCACCGGTTGCATCATCAGGCACAGTAACTTCAACCGACATAACCGGCTCGAGCAAAATCGGCTTACATTCCGGAAATCCAAGCTTAAAGCCTTTGGAACCGGCAATTTGAAAAGCCATATCTGAGGAGTCGACATCATGATATCCACCATCATATAAAGATACTTTTATATCAACAATGGGGTAACCGGCAAGGATACCGTCTTTCATCTGACTAACAATACCCTTTTCAACCGCAGGGATATAGTTCTTTGGAATTGAGCCGCCGACAATTTTATTTTCAAACTCAAACCCGCCGCCCGGCAAAGGCGAAATCTCTATCCAGGTATCTGCGAACTGGCCTCGTCCGCCTGACTGTTTCTTATGTTTTCCCTGTATCTTTGTCCTGCCTTTAATTGTCTCACGATAAGAAATCTTTGGGGTCTTCATCTCAATATCAACACCGAACTTTCTCTTAAGTTTTGAGACTGCAACATCGAGATGAACCTGCCCCACACCTGAAAGCAGAAACTCCTTGGTCTCATCATTTCTGCCAAAGGTAAGGGTTGGATCCTCTTCCATTAAACGCGCAAAAGCGCCAGCCATCTTATCTTCATCCGACCGGTTCTTTGCAAATACTGCAAATGAGGCTACCGGTTTCTGATGCTCAATCTCTTTATAACAGGCAGCGCCTTTATCCATGGCAAAAGTATCACCGGTGGTGGTTTCTTTTAATTTTGCAACCGCTACAATATCACCGGTAACAGCCGAATCAACTGAATTCTGTGCCTTTCCTTCTATTCTCAGGATCTGTCCGATTTTCTCCTTGGTCTGCTTCTTTGTATTATAAAGCGTTGAATCAGGTGTAACCGTACCTGAGAATACACGAAAAAGAGTAAGTTTTCCGGCATAGGGATCAACGATTGTTTTAAAAACATAAGCAAACAAAGGTTCATTCTCACCTATTTTCACCTTTACAAGCTCTTCTGTTTTAGGATCAATTGCCTCCACCTCGGTTTTAACAAGTGGTGAAGGAAAACAGTTTACTACAAAATCAAGGATCTGTTGGGTGCCGAAATTCTTTGTACCTGAACTGCACATCACACAATATAGGTTATCATCTGCAACTGCAGCTTTCATGGCACTTGAAACTTCATCGTTGCTCAGCTCCTGCCCATCAAGATACTTATCAAGAAGTTCTTCACTTGATTCTGCAATATCTTCAATAAATTTTTCCCGTATCTCACTGGCTTTGTCCTGCATATCCGCTGGAATATCCGCGGCGCTTGAATCTCCAGAATCATTGGCTACGAATTCTTCAGCCTTCATTTTTACCAGATCTACAACCCCCTTAAATCCGGTTTCAGCCCCAATGGGCAGTTGAAGTGGAGTCGGGTTTATACCGAGTTTTTCTTTTATATTTTCCAGGGCAGTATGAAAATCAGTGTTCTCCCTGTCAAGCCTGCTTACGACGATCATAGTCGGTATCTTTTTTTCACGAAGTCTCTGCCACAACTTTTCAGTCACAACCTGAACCCCCGCGGCTGCATCCACAACCAGGATCACAGCATCAACGACCTGTAAACTGTTAAAAGTATCAGAAACAAAATTTGCATCACCGGGAGTATCAATAATATTTATAAAGTGCTTTTTCCAGGTCAAATTATGAAGTGAACTCATAATTGTGATCTTACGGTCTTTTTCTTCCTGTTCAAAATCAAGCACGGATTCACCGTTATCCACTTTGCACAAACGGTCAGTAGATTTACCGCAATAAAGCATTGCTTCTGCAAGAGATGTTTTTCCAGATTTACCATGTCCAATAACTGCGATATTTCTAATCTGGCCGGGTTCGTTTTTCTTCATTCTTGTTTCCTTCCTAAAGCATTTATTTTGATACAGTACAGGATTGATTTTCTGGTTAATTACTATAAGTTTACGTAATTTTAAATAATAAATACTATCCCATAATATGTCAACCAAATTATATATTGCTTGATATTACATAGACCACTAATTACAATCTCAATTATCAACATCAAAAATCAATGGATTGTAAATAGTTGACTGATCAAAAAATGGGGGCTTAGGAATTAGGGGGCAAATTTGAACCATGCAAAAGGAATGAATTCTTCTGGTGTTTAAGGCGACTCATATTTAAGTCTTGACAGATTAAAACCCTTATGACAGGACAGTATACTGACCCTGAAATAAGGCCATCAAAACTATAGTTTTCCGTTATAATAAGCACCAGAAAAAACCTCCAAAATGAAAAACACAATCAATAAAAATCAGAAAGCAGAAGTCTAAAAGAAGTAAAATCTGGCAGAAAAATCAAAAAGTCTGTCGAGAAAACACGATCCATGAATAACATATTATAATCGGAAATCAAAATATAAAACATGGAAGCCTCTGGCATAAAAAGACACTGGAAACTCGCAGAGGAGACCCGTCAATTAAAGCAGATAGATATGCTTGTTTTTATGAATAAACACATAACCACACGCTTGAAAAAACAATGCGCTTAAAGCTGAGCAGATTAATTGTTGGAATAAAAAATTAAATAAATAAACATTAAGTTTATATTATTTTTTTGGATAAATATTAAAACATAAACCTAATTAAGGAGAGAGAAATAAAAAAAACGTTTTTAACATTATTAACAAGCCTGTTTATTTTATCCCTTACATGCTTTTCATTTGCGCAGCCAATACAAGAGGAAGAAGAACCAGTTCAAACCAGACCCAGTCCGATTATGAACCAAAAAATGAATACAAAAGCTTCACAAACTAAAAAAGGTGCTGTTATTAATCAGCAAAAGCTTTCAAACAAAGCTCAAACTAAAACAAAACAACTTAAGGGCCAAATGCAGGTACCTGCGCAGCAACAGCTGCATAATACTGCCAAATAAGATTAACCTTAATTTTTTTTACCCAACCATTTTAAAGGAGTGCATTATGCGCTCCTTTAAAAGAATATTATTTGACTAACTAAGGATATAAGCCTTCCCTAAAATGATTCAAAACACATTTTTTCTATTTTTGATTATAACCATCATTTTTTATAAATCTATATAACCTTGAAACCCTCCTCATCAGCTACCCATAATCCGGTTAATTTTTTATTGCCCAATACTTTCCAGCTATGGGGCGCTGATGCATTATAATAGATACTGTCATCAGGATTCAGGACATATTTTTTTTCATTTATTAAAAGTTCCGCGCTTCCGGACAAAACATAGCAAAAGACCTGCCCCTGACCGGTAACTACTTCCGAAGAACTTCCAGGAGCAACCTCAGCACAGAATGGCTGCATGCCAGGATCCCTGAATCCGGCTGAAAGACTTGCCACTTTCATATTTGATTTCTGATCATGATAATACAGCCGTTCATCTTTTTTTATTATGACCTCAGCGCTTTTTTCGATTGATTGAAAAAAATCAGCAGCCTTAACATTATAAACAGCAAGAATCTTCATCAAGGTTGTTATGGATGGTGAGGATTTTTCCTTTTCAAGCTGCGACAAAAAACTTTTAGTAAGCCCCACCTTGTCGCCAAGCTGTGCAAGGCTCATTTTTTTCTTTAAACGCAATTCTTTTAGTCTTACTCCAATATTCATATTCATTCCTTTTTTATGTACACTGGTTCATGAATAAGCTTTTATATACTGAAATCACAATGAAAACCCGCCCGGATGGTTTTAGCCAGAACTTTTTCCGGTCTAAGCGTACTAAAACTTGAAAGCTTACTTAAGAGTTCTGGTTTTTCATTCTTGATTTTCGGAATAATATCAAGCATTGCCTCTCCCATGCATTCCGGCACCTCATAGGGGTCAAGAACAGTGGGCAAAACATCTGTTATTGTTTTAAAGATATAGTCAATTTCCTTATCATTACATAATATGGGCATAAAAAGATTTTTTAGAAAAACCCTGTGGTCAAGTTTTTCTATGTGGTAATGCTGCCACCAGTCACTATAGGCCTTAACTCCTTCATCATTATACTTTTTTTCCATCATTGCTTCTACTACTGCCCTGCCCGCATTAACTCCGCACATAACAGCCCCTGTCATCTCGGCTTCCTGACACCAGCCGGCATCTCCCACAAAAAGAACATTATCCTTGCAGGGATGAATAATGGGTGAGTACATATTTCCTGCACAACCTACACGCCTTATTTTTTGCGCCCCTTTAAACCATTTTGCATATCTACTCCTTGTCATAAAATGGTCAAGCAGGGCCTCGTGGTCAGCAGACGGATTGACGTTGGAAATAAATGCCAGCCAGACATCTTCACCTTTGTGGTCCCATGCACGTGGAAGAATAAAGCCCATCATGGGCGGATCACCGCTTTGTATAAGAGGCTGATGAAGGGCGTGTGGCTCATCCAGATTAAGATTTGTCATTTCATAGCCAACTGATGTTATAGAACAGTAGAAACCACGGTTTTTATTAAGACCCATAACCCTTGCAATACGTGACTGACGGCCATCCGCAGCAACAACAAAGACCCCCGTATACTGCCTTCCATCTGAAGTCTGAATGGTAACGCTTTCATCTTTTTTCATAACTCCTACAACATTCACACCAGTAAATACATCTACTCCCAGGACTTTGCATTCACTAAGCAGCCCCTCCAGAAACCAGCTTTTATCATAAACCGCACTGCTTCTTCCTGCTTTACCCTTTGCAATATTTGTACTGTAATCACCAAAAACAATTTTTTCTTCATTTGGTGAATATACCTGCCATGAAAAAAAATCTTTTGAAGGCCCGTCATACTTAAGACTAAAGCCGTTATGGGGGAAACAGAGCAGTCCGGCCTTTTCATTATGTATGACGTGTTCACCCATGTATTTTCCGGAAAGACTGACAATCATCTGTCCACACATTCTTAGTACATGATGGATACAGTCCTTTCTCTCAAGCAGTGCCACAGAAAGTCCATTTTCCGCTGCTGTCTTTGCGGCAACAAGTCCACCTGGACCTGCACCCACAACTACCAGGTCATATCTTTTTCCCATTATTCACTCCTGTATAAAAATTGATTTTAGCAAAGGATAAATCAAAACAAAACATTATCATCACGACTTATTTGTATTATCATTATTTTACTTTGTCAAGTATTACTTTACTAATCCTGCACACTTTCTTCTTATAACAGATATATACTTTTCTGAAGTAATATATATCACAACAGAGATATGTATATTAAATTATTGCTTTTGTTCTATTAACATATTAAATTATTAAATTTAACACTACTTTAATGTTACAACACCAATTTTTCTGAGAAGGGGCAATCAATATGACAAGATTAAAAAACTATGTAGATCTTGAAAAATCCTCAGGTCAAGTTGCAGAAATCTTATACTCTGAAAGATTTTAGTTGAAATTTAAAAAATTCGGAAAGAAGTGGTAGATTCAAAGTACACACTCATCAATAAGACAGACGATGAAACTGTATTTGAAATAGCAACCACCGATTACAAGCACAATAAAATAGGTGGGACGGACAAAAGCGGAACAAATATAAATATAGCCGAATAAAGACTGGACAGAAAAAGTCATACAATTTCCGTTAATTACAAAGGTTCAGACCGTATACTCATTTCCGGCATATACAATTTACAACCGGAACCCAATGGTACCCTCCTATCATTTGAGTCATCTATTGATGTTAAAATATTTGTTGTTGGAATGCTGATCGCATTAAAAATTAAAAAATCAATGCTGCAGTCATTTGACACTATAGCATCAAAAATAGCTGCAACAAGTATTTCTTAAAAGAAGCAGGCAGCCTTAAATCCGTAGATAGTCAGCCCTTTTACGAAGTACCGCTAACACTAACATTTCCGTTTCTTCACTGAAAACCCAAACTTACCCACACTGGGCCCCATCTTAAAATATTCTCCAAGACCAAAAGCAAGAAGATTACTTTTGTCCAGTCTGAATTTGCCTTTATTATCAATTAACTCTGAAGAAACCTGTACCGCAATCACTTCAGCCAGAAACATATTGTGAGTACCAAGCTTAATAATTTTTTGCACACTGCACTCAATATTTACTGGGCATTCAAGAACAATCGGACAATTAACTTTCAAAGCTTCAAAAGGTGTCAGTTTAGTTCGTTCAAATTTATTTACATCTCGTCCCGAGACCATCCCGCACCAATCTACTGCTTTTGCCTGTTTTTCTGTAGTTACATTTACGACAAACTCACGGGTTGAACTTATAATATCATATGAATGCCGTTCAGGACGAATTGAGATTGACAACATGGGAGGATCACTGCAGATACTGCCGGCCCAGGCAATGGTGATCATATTCTGTTCCCATTTTTTTGTTCCACCGCAGCTTACCAGTACTGCCGGAACCGGTGCCAGAACATTCCCCGGCTTCCAGGACTGCTTATCAATATTTTTTTTATTAACCATTACCATCCCTTTTCAGCTATAAAAAATTATTAATCCTCTAATAAAATCTGCGGGTGTTGAACATCGTTTTAAGCTAAGACCGAGATTAAAAATAAAACTAAGGTTCAATTTAAAAACAATAATCTATGACCAATTACCTGGCACCTATAGTCATACTACTGCCTGGTTTTATTCTTTTCAAGTAGCTTCGCACGAAGATCTCCAAACGCTCCATCTTTCCGGGAAGGAGGTGTACTCTCTACTCTCTTTGTTCTGTTACCGGGTCTACTCTCTTTGCTCTTTACTTTAGGTTCAATTTTCTCTACCGTTTGCTGTTCTCTCTCAGGTTTACTCTTCATAGACAGGGCAATCCGTTTGCGTTTCAGATCAATTTCCAGTACCGTAACCATCACCTTCTGATGCACTTTTACCACATCTGTCGGATTTTTCACAAACCTGTCAGCTAAAGCACTGATATGAACCAAACCGTCCTGATGAACACCAATATCCACAAATGCACCGAAATTAGTAATGTTGGTAATAATCCCGGGAAGACGCATTCCCGGGGTAACATCTCCGATTTTTGAAATGCCCTCGGCAAAACAAAAAGACTCGAACCTGTCACGCGGGTCACGGCCTGGTTTGGAAAGCTCAGCCATGATATCATTAAGAGTCGGAAGACCGACTTTATCAGTTATATATTTATTAAGATCAATTTTTTTGCGCAGCTCGTTGTCCCCCATAAGATCAATTACAGTACAGCCAAGATCCGCCGCCATAGCCTCTACAATATGATAGCTTTCTGGATGCACTGCGCTTGCATCCAGAGGATGACTACCACCCCGGATACGCAGAAAGCCTGCTGCCTGCTCAAAAGCCTTGGGACCGAGGCCCGATACCTTCTTCAAATCGCGGCTGGAGACAAAGGGACCGTTTTCATTACGATAATCAAAAATATTCTGGGCCAGTCTCGGACCCACTCCGGAAACATAGGTCAGAAGGTGTTTACTTGCCGTATTCAGTTCCACACCCACATTGTTCACACAGCTCATCACACTGTCATCCAGCTTTTCTTTTAAACACCTCTGATCAACATCATGCTGATACTGCCCTACCCCTATTGATTTGGGATCAATCTTTACAAGTTCTGCCAACGGATCCATAAGCCTGCGTCCGATAGAAACAGAACCGCGAACAGTTAAATCATAATCAGGGAACTCTTCACGGGCAACCGCTGAAGCAGAATAGACCGAAGCACCGTTTTCACTCACCATGACCACCTGGGGTTTTCCCGGAAGATCAAGACCTCGCACAAAGCTCTCGGTTTCACGGCCGGCAGTTCCATTTCCAACCGCAATAAACTCAACATTAAACTGATCACAAAGTTTAGAGATCGTATCAGATGACTCTTTTATTCTTTTTTGCGGCTCATGAGGATAAATTGTATCATTTTTCAAAAGCTTGCCCTGATTATCCAGACACACCACCTTACAGCCGGTACGAAAACCCGGATCAATCGCAAGGACATGCTTTTGCCCCAAAGGTGCGGCCATAAGAAGTTGGCGAAGGTTCTCTGCAAATACATTTATGGCCTCTTCATCGGCGGCCTTTTTTGTTTCAAGCCGAATCTCAGTTTCCATGGAAAGAGACAATAGCCGTTTAAAACTGTCATGAACAGCCATGCGCACCTGGACTGATGCCGCATTATCTGATTTTACAAAAAGACCTTCGAGCAGCAAAAGTGCTCCCGATTCCTCCGGTCTGATTCTAAACATAAGGCATGACTCCTGTTCACCGCGGCGCATGGCAAGAACCCGGTGCGACGGTGCTGTCTTTATTGGCTCGGCCCATTCAAAATAATCACGAAACTTAGAACCTTCCTCCTCTTTGCCCTTTATAACAGTAGAAGTGATAACACTTCCTTCGGCATACAGCGCCCGCATTTTGGCACGGGCATCAGAATCTTCACTAACGTTCTCTGCAATGATATCCCGTGCGCCCTGCAAAGCATCTTCCTCTGTTTCAACTCCTTTTTCAGCATCAACGAATTTAGCCGCCTCGATCTCAGGGACAATATCACCCTGTTCGAACAGCAGTTCGGCAAGGGGCTCCAGCCCCTTTTCCCTGGCGATCATAGCGCGTGTCCGACGCTTGGGCCTAAAGGGCAGATAAATATCTTCAAGCACGGCAAGAGTTTCTGCAGTCAGGATCTTTGTCTTAAGCTCATCAGTTAAAAGCTCACGCTCATCCAGTGATTTTAAAATCGCCTCTCTCCGGTCATCAAGAACCCGCAGCTGGATCAGGCGGTCACGGATTGAAGTAACAGCAACTTCATCCAGCTCACCCGTTATTTCCTTCCGGTACCTTGAAATGAAAGGTATAGTTGCCTTTTCTTCTAAAAGTTGTGCTGTGGCAAGCACCTGCTTTTCTTTTATGTTCAATTCTTTAGCAATCGAGTTAATATGTTTTGTCAAGATGTTCATAGGTCAAAAGTTCTCCGCTTTAAAATACTCAAATCATGAAAGTCAGTTTTCAATTTGAAAACCCCGCAGCAAGCGGGGTTCACCCTTACAGGTCATAAACAATACCTAAAGTGCTCTTTACGCACAAGTAATATTTATATTTTTCACAGCTGAGAACTGCCTTTTAATTTATTTCTTGCTATACCTTATAAATAATACTACCCTTTTCAATCAAACTCATAGGTCAGAATAATCCCTGACACAAACGATAAAGCAAAAAATCTACTTATTTATAAAGTTTTAACAGTTAATAATTATGCCGCCAACTCAAAAAAACTTCAAAAGCTCCCCCAAAAGATTCCAGCCTAAAGGTCTCACAATTCTCCACGAAGATCAGGATATTCTGGTTGTCGATAAAGCAAGCGGACTTTTAACCATCAGCAATGAAAGTACTAGAGAAAACACAGCTTATTATCTCCTGAATGAGTACGTTCGAAAAGGCAATTCAAAATCAAGAAATCAGATATTTATCGTACATCGTCTGGATAAAGATACTTCAGGTGTCATTGTTTTTGCTAAAACTGAAAAGGCAAAGCGTTATCTTCAGGATAACTGGGAGAAATTCAATAAAACCTACTATGCTGTTATAAATGGACACTTGCCTGAAAAAGAGGGGCTGATCAGTTCATATCTTGCGGAAAACAGTATTCATAGAATGTATACGGTGACAGATCCTAAAAAAGGTAAGCTTGCCAGAACCGAATATAAAGTTATAAAAGAATCAAAAAATCACAGTCTGCTTGAAATAGATTTACTGACCGGTCGTAAAAATCAGATCCGGGTTCATTTCTCAGATAAGGGCCATGCTGTTGCCGGAGACAAGATATATGGCAAAAAGGAAAGAAATATTAAAAGACTCGCCCTGCATGCAGCCTCCCTTACACTATTACATCCCCATACAAAAGAAGAATTGACCTTTAAGACAAAGGTGCCAACTTATTTTAAATCACTTATGTACAGATAATTACTACTACTTTTTCATACCCTCTGTGAAAACCTGAATTTAACCTTACAATAATTATAATCTGACGAAAGCCTCTTATTAAAAGCAGCAGCTAGTCAAAAACATTACCTTTTAATATAACTTAAGGTAATATATCCTTTTTCCAGTATTGTAATAATTAAAGGTATTATCGCTACTGTTGACTTTTAAGGTATCTTGAAATATCAAAGATACTAGAAGTAATGTTTATAAGATAGAGTCTACAGAATAAATGAGTTTTCTATATAAAACATAAAAATTAGAGGTCTCAAAAGTAAGAAGACTATTCTTAAATTAGGAGAGTAGATAATGAACAATCAAAATAAATGTTTTTTCTGCAAAATAGCTTCTGCAGACAAAGATGTTTCAATAAAAAAACATATATACAAATACGAACTTGCTTGGAACATAAAATTAGTAACTTCTTTAAGCGGAGGGTTATCAGCTACTGCACAGCTTACGAGTGATATTGAAAATGCATCAAAACATCTCGAAGACGAACGCGAAATTTTAATCCCACGTTGCCATGCCTGTGCTGAATGCCACTTTAGGAGTACATCAAAAGAAGAAGATAAGGTTGCTATACTTGGAGAACCTTATCGCGCATATTTGAATGCTTTCAAAATTAAAAAAGAAAAACAACGTGATTTTGAATCACTATTAAAGAATAGCAAGAGTATAAATCAAAAATTTCTGATACTTGGAGTTATAGTATTTGCTTTATTTTTGTTTCTTTTATTGTCGAACATAAATTACTCAAATTGGCTAGCTGCTTTGACCTCTGTTGCTTTAACCGTAGTCACATCAACAATAATACTTTCGATATTCAACAAGAAAAAATCTGCTGCATTAAGAGCTCTCCCTGATGCTGAAGCCTCTTATCATGATAGTATTACCCAAAGAGAAGTGGCTGAACAAACATATAAGAATATCATTGTCGACTGGAAAAGAGTGGGTGATGAAGAACAAAAAGAAACTAGGATTAGAAGATTCCCTCTGAAGTTATATCCAGCTTATTTGAAGTCAATTTTTCCGGGTTGGTCAGCAACACAATATGAAAACCGCATATACAACTTAAAAGAATTTACATTTTCACACGAAAGTGTCAAAACACATTTAGATTCTTATTGCAACAAAGCTTATAGTCTTTTTGGTTCAACTGATATAGCTACCGAATCAGAGTTTAATATGAAAAGTTTATTAGGTGAGAAAAAAGCGGATTGTTTATATCAGTTAGAGTTTAGTATGAGACAAGCTATGGAGCAAAACCCAACCTATGCTGCCCACAATATGGAAATAACAATAGGTGTACATGCAGGCGCAATTCGAAGAATACTATTTGAAATACATGAATCAATCAATACCCTTGATTTGTTACCTCATTTGCAAAAAAGTATGCATGAAATGATAGAAGAAATGGACATATTGACTGATTATGCTGAATATGGTTACCCAATTATAGTTAATGACTGAAAACTGTTTGAGGATAACTTTCAATTTAACACGTCTTATATTCTGCCGGTTGATGAGAGGAACTAAAAAACATCTAAAAGTTTCACATAACCACGAGTAACCTTAACAAACGACAGATTCAACAGTTCGTACCAGAAGCTTAATTTTGCTTTCTCTTAAAATGATTTAATGTTACTGCTGGTTATCTGAACTATTTTTGATATAGAATATTTAACATTATTATCGCTAATCTTAACTTTTGAAGTGTTCTTAAATATTAAGGTTACCTAAGAGACTGTCGAAAAAGTCCCTTCACCGATCTTATAACTCTTCACCGAAATATTTTTTTATTTTTAGAAAAAATAGTTTGACATTTTCTACTATATAGCATATGTATGCTATACATGAATGCTAAAA
>Ga0307988_1001244_pt1 | contig 14814 bp, 6 predicted proteins | sample EllFjometagen183_FD_203166 | JGI IMG/M metagenome (GOLD analysis project Ga0307988, IMG submission 203166) | Marine microbial communities from Ellis Fjord, Antarctic Ocean - #183 | ecosystem: Environmental > Aquatic > Marine > Unclassified | place: Southern Ocean | collected 2014-10-08 | reverse complement strand
CCATATCCTCTGACCCTCAATTGGTGGCCCTGGAAGATGTCATTGACAAGGAACATAAAAGTAAAAGCGATCTTAAGATCTACAGGGATATTTCCCTTTTGCTGAATCGGTATATCAGTAATTATGATGCCTATGAAGAGTTGTTCATCCTCAATCCCAGAACGGGCATGGTAGAGATATCCACAACCAAACATTTCCAGGGAATGGACCGATCCGATAATTCCTATTTTACCCAGGCTTTGGAAACCCGCAAGCTGTTTATTACAGACCTTCATTTTTCAAAATATCTGGGAAAGAATACAATGAGTTTTTCGATTCCTATTTTTTGTTCCCTTCATGCCCAAAGACATATTATCGGCATTCTAGTGGCCAGGGTGGCATTAAAACAGACGCTTCATAATTTGCTTCTGGACAGGGCAGGTCTGGGTAAAACCGGTGAAACCATTATTGTAAATGAAAATGGGGTGGCCTTAAGTGAATTGCGATACCATAAAAATGCTCCCATTATTTTTCAAATGAATGATTTGTCGGCCAAAAATGCTGCCCAGGGTAAAACGGGAGTTGTTCAAAGCAGCGATTATCGCGGGGAGAGTGTCCTGGCTGCCTATACCTTTATACCCCAGACCCACTGGGGGTTTGTAGCCAAGCAGGACCTGGTGGAGCTTTATTCCCCCATCCGGTCCATGATGGTGAATTTCCTGATACTTATGATGGCAGCAATGATTGCAATTCCCGGGCTGGTTTTTTTTATTGCAAAATCCATTGCCTCGCCCGTGATTGCCATGAAGAAAACAGCCAGGAAAATGCAAAACGGGGATCTTTCTGCCAGAAATCATATCACGGGCTCGGATGAATTGACCGGACTTGCTCAAACATTCAACACAATGGCAGAGTCCCTGGAGGCCCATGAAGAACTTCGGAAAATAAATGATGAGATTACCCAGACCCTTGTGGATGCAAAAGACCTGAACATCTTTAGAACCTCTATCTTAAAAAAACTGGTCAATGTCACGGGTTCACAAATGGGTGTTTATTTTTTGTTGAACAAAGAAACAAATGCTTTTGAACATTTTACATCCCTGGGTGTTACCTCAGAGCTTGTAAAATCCTTTGACAAGTCCTTTCTGGAAGGAGAACTGGGAATGGCAGTAGAAAGAAAGGCAATAATCCACCTCAAGGATATCCCGGAAGACTGTACATTTAAATTCAAGACATTTGCCGGTACCCTGAACCCCAAAGAAATTATCACGATTCCTATCATCATCGACAATGTGGTGTCGGGCATTATTTCCCTTTCCAGCATTAAACCATATCCTAAAAAAATTCTGGATATCATGGAACAACCATGGACAAAAGCATTTGATACGGCTCTTTCTAATATGTGGGCAAATGATGAGACTGCAAAACTGGCTGAAAAATTGGAAAATACAAACCAGGAGCTCCAGGTCAAGGCAGAGGAATTGGTGGCTCAATCCCAGGAACTGAAACAGACGGCGGCTGAATTGCAGGAGCAGAACCTGGAACTTGAATCCCAAAGGCTCCAGGTTGAAGAAGCCAATCGCCTTAAAAGTGAATTCCTCTCCAATATGAGTCATGAACTTCGCACACCCCTTAATTCTGTAATGGCCCTTTCCCGGGTTCTCATGATGCAGGCCAGAGAAAAGCTTTCCAAAGAAGAGTTAAACTATCTTGAAATCATTGAACGGAACGGTAAAAGCCTTCTTTCCATGATTAATGACATCCTTGATCTTTCCAAAATTGAGGCAGGAAAGATGGATGTAAATCCTGAATTATTTCAGCTTGGACCGGTTATTGAAACCATCATGGAACGGCTTGAACCCCTTGCCAATGAAAAAAATATTCAGCTCACACAAGAAATACCCGAAGGTCTGCCCATGATTGACAGCGATAAAAACAGGGTAAGTCAGATACTTCAGAATCTTCTGGGCAATGCGGTCAAGTTTACAGAAAAGGGAAGTGTATCTGTTTCTGTCCGCATGGATGGGAATCATATGCATATCAAGTTTATTGATACGGGTATCGGTATTCTGAAAAAAAATCTGCCCCATATATTTGAAGCATTCCGACAGGTTGACGGCAGCTCAGCCAGATACTATGAAGGCACAGGCCTTGGCCTGTCCATTGCTTTCAGGTCAGCCTCTATTTTGGGCGGCAGGATTTTAGTGGAAAGCAAATTTGAAAAGGGTTCTTCCTTTACCCTGATTCTGCCTGTCGAGTGGCAGGGAACAGCATTGGAATCAAAATCGATAGATCTAAATTGCCTTCCTGAAACCAATACCCTTACCTCTATTGAAAGGAGCAAAGAGGGTCCAGGAAAAAAAGCCCTTGCAGACAGCAAAAGAATCCTTGTGGTTGAGGACAATGAGGATGCCATAGTTCAGGTGAAGAAATTACTCGAACATGCGGGCTATATAGTGGATGTTGCCCGGGCAGGCCAGGAAGCGATAGACTATATTTCACATACAATTCCAGGTTGTATTGTTCTGGATTTAATGATGCCTGAAATTGATGGGTTTCAGGTGCTTGAGAAGATGCGCAGCACAGAAGCAACGGCCGGCATTCCTGTCCTGATTCTTACTGCCAGGGATCTGACCCGGGAAGATGTGAGCAGGTTGAGTTCAAATAATCTTCACCAATTACTTCAAAAAGGGGATATAGATCAGCAGGGTTTATTGGTGAAGATTGGTTCTTTGCTTGGAGAAACATCTGGAATGGAAGTTGAAAACCAGGATTTGAAATCATTAATTCAAAAAAAGGATACAGGAACTCAAAAAATCAAACCAGCAGATGGAAAATCAGGTACCAGGCAAAAATCCGTCATTCTTGTTGTTGAAGATAATTCCGATAGCATGGTTACCATCAAGGCTGTTTTAGGCAACCAATACAGGATACTGGAAGCCAGGGAGGGAGAAAAAGGACTGGATATGGCGTTGACAACCCAGCCAGACCTGATTCTTCTGGACATGTCTCTTCCTGGAATGGACGGTTTTTCAATGGTAAAAAGGATCAAACAGGAGAAAACAGCCAGGCATATCCCTGTGATTGCCCTGACAGCCAGGGCCATGAAGGGGGACCGGGAAAAAATTATGGATGCCGGGTGTGACGATTATTTATCCAAACCTGTTAATCCGGAAAAAATTCTGGTAAAAATCAAGAAATGGCTGAGGCAATAATTGCCTGTTGGAACTAAAATTAGGAAAATTTTATGCCAAAGATACTAGCAATTGACGATAAAACAGATAATCTCATCAGCCTTTCAGCCCTGTTGAAAATCATGATTCCGGGTTGTGAGATCACAACAGCAACTTCCGGTTCTGAAGGCATTGAAAAGGCCAAAATCTTTTTGCCGGATACCATACTGCTGGATATAAAAATGCCGGGCATGGACGGATATGAAGTCTGCAAAATATTAAAAAAAGACGAACGTCTAAAACACATACCTGTCATTATGATTTCAGCCATCCTCACGGAATCAAAAGACCAGGCAAAAGGGCTTGATTCCGGAGCAGATGCCTACCTTGCCAAACCCATTGATGAGTACGTGCTGACAGCCCAGGTGACAACCGCCTTGAGGATCAAGAGGGTTGAAGATAAGTTGCGTGGCCAGGCAGAGCAACTGGAGGAGGAAGTGGAGAAACGAACTGCCCAGCTGGTTGAAACCAATGAAAAACTTAACCAGGAGATTGCTGAACACAGGCTGGCCAGGGAGAAAAATAAGGGCCTTGAATCCCAGCTTATCCAGTCCCATAAAATGGAGGCCATAGGCACTCTTGCCGGTGGGATTGCCCATGATTTTAACAATATCCTTTTTCCCATTGTCGGTCATGCAGAGGTTCTTTTAGAGGATGTCCCTGAAGAAAGTCCATTTTGGAGGAGCCTGAACGGAATCTATTCCGCCGCTCTAAGGGCCAAAGATCTGGTAAATCAGATTCTTACATTTTCCCGCCAGGAAAAAAACGAATTAAAACTGATTAAGGTACAGAACATTATAAAAGAAGCATCAAAGCTTATAAGATCTACGATTCCTAAAACCATAGACATTCAGCAGAATATCCAGGCAGATTGCAGTATGATCAAAGCAGATCCCACACAGATTCATCAGGTTGTAATGAATCTTTCAATTAATGCCTACCATGCCATGGCAGATACTGGGGGGGAGCTGAAACTGGATCTTACAGAAAAGGAATTGACGACAGAGGATATCATGGATTCTGATATGATCCCCGGTACCTATGCCTGCTTGACAATAAGTGATTCAGGGGTTGGCATGGATAAAGAGGTAATGGAGAAAATTTTTGATCCGTTTTTTACCACCAAAGAAAAAAGCAAGGGCACAGGGATGGGATTGTCAGTTGTCCACGGCATTGTTAAAAAATTGAATGGTTCTATCCGGGTATCCAGCGAACCTGGAAAAGGCACAGAGTTCATTATTTATTTCCCCGTAGAAAAGAACATTTTTGAAAAACAGAAAACTCAAAATCAAACACCAATCCGGGGCGGAAAGGAACATATCCTTTTTATTGATGATGAAGAACCTATCCTTGAATTGGGGGTAATTGTGCTGGAACGTCTGGGATATCAGGTCACTGCCCATGTCAGCAGTATTGAAGCCCTTGAGACCTTTCGTAAAAACTATGATAAGTTTGATATAGTCATCACAGATATGTCTATGCCCAATATGGGAGGAGACAGACTTGCAGCTGAGCTGATTAAAATACGACCTGAAATTCCAATTTTGATCTGCACGGGGTTCAGCGAAAATATGTCCGAAGAAAAAGCTGCAGTTATAGGGGTTAAAGGTATTTTATTCAAACCGATTATCATGAAGGATCTTGCCTGGAAAATACGCAAAGTGCTGGATGAAAAGTGAAAAAATCAGCTTATTTCCGTACTCATCAGCCAAATTGTTTTGGCTTTTTGTTATGAGGGATAAGTTTTTTTATCATATCCATTTGTTTGGGAAGAATTTTTTCAAGGGCATATTTATCAACAATGGTCTGCCTTGCTTTTTGTTTTACTTTTTCCATAAAAGATGGATAATCAAGGCATGCAACTATTTTTTCAGTAATTTTTTCCGGCAAGGAAAAATCAATAATTATTCCGTTTGTACCGTCTCTGATTATTTCCTTAACCGGCGGGATATCTGGTGTGATCACAAGACATTCACAGGACATGGCTTCCAGCAGGGATCTTGAAAGTACCAATGGTGAATCCAGATAAACATGAACAGAGGATGTCTGGAGGAGTTTTTTATAGTTTTCAAGGGTCAGGGCATCAATAAAGTGAACCTTTCCCATATCCAGCTCCAGCTTTTCAAGAATTACTGATTTATAGGATTTTTTATTGCCTGATTCATCTCCAAAGGAAATCCGGTCTGCACCAATAATGACGACATGGGCATCTGGTTTTTGCTCCAGAACACCTGGCAGGGCTTCCATGAATTGTTGAAATCCCTTATATGGTGCCAGGACATTTGCTGTATAGGTGACCAATTGTTTGGCTTCAGACAGATCCAAGTCTTTTGTTTTAAATTTCTGGCCTTTCAAGGGCTGAAATGAGTCAGTGTCAATTCCTCCATGCAAAACCCTTAATTTTTCATGGAATTCTTTTGGGAACTGGCTTTTTTGCCAGTCTGTTGGGCATATCCCTTTATCACAGGCACACAGGTCGGATAAAATGGGCAGATTTTTGTTTCTCAGGTTCATGCGTACTTTAAGGTCAGGCCCTGTGGTTGAGTTAAAATCGTCCTGGATTTTGTCCGGACTGTGGAACCATTCAAAAAAGCTTAAAAAAGGTGTATCAGGAAACACATCTTTTGCATAAAAAGAAGTGCCTGGTCCAGAATGTCCTATAATAATGTCAGGAAAATAATTCTGCTTTTTCAGGCCAGCAAGAACATTTGCCACAGACAGCCCTGGTGGAATTTTAGGCTGCTGGTCATCATTTTTATGATCAGGAATTTTTTCAGAAAAGATAATTTTCTGTACCCCGGGAATCTGCCTGTCCTTATTTGTATTTGCAGAGGTGATAAAAATGACTTTATTACCCTTATCTTTGCCTGACATTTCTGCCAGAAATCCAAACTGACCAGGGAAACTGGGATGAATAAATACAATGTTCATAATTAGCGTTCCTGCATTGAAAAACTGAGTGTGTTCATGAAAGGATCAACAATATATTCCAGAACCGTTCGTTTGCTTATGTGGATATAGGCAAGCAGTACCATTCCAGGGTATAATTTATATTTTTGATCACCAGACTGAAAATAATTTCTTTCTGATTCAATGAGTACATTATAAAATGTACGTCCGTTTTTATCGGTAAATGTATCAGGGCTTATGTTGATAATTTTTCCAGGCAGCTTGTCATATTTGCGGGCATCAGAAGTTGGCAGCTGTATCAATGCTGCTTGATCCTTCTGGACATAACCAATGTCAGATATGGACAGATGGGCTTCAATCATGAGTTTTGCTTCAGATGGTACAATATCAGCAATTGTGTCTCCAGGTTTGAGAACACCACCTTTGGTTACCAGGTATAATTTTTTTATGACACCGTTAATGGGCGAACGAATGATGGTTCTTTTCAGGCTGTCTTCAAATTTTTTCAACCTTATGGAAAATTCATTGAACTCTTGTTTTACTTCTTTAAGTTCCTCTATTGTTTTTTCTTTAAAAGTGCAGATAACCTCTTTTGTATTTTCCCGGGTTTCCTCTAATTCGTGACTTGCCTCTATTAATTCAGACATGTCATTTTTGATGCTTCCTTCAATCTCCTTGGTTTTACGCATGATTTCAATGTGCTTATAGCGAGTAGTCAGATTATCTTCCAGCAGTTCCTCAGATAGGGCAAGCTGTTCTTCAAGCAAGGGAAGCCGCTGCTTTTTATTTTCTATGCGGGATTTAATGGTTATTATTCGCTGGCTTTTCTGGTCCACAATTCTATTTAGTTTATTGATTTTGCTTTGTACGCTGTTTTTATGGGCGTGAAACAGGTTTTTTGAAGCTTGAATCAGTTTGGGATGCTTTTTTGCAATTTTTTCAGGAAAAATAATTTTTTCTTTATCAGCGATTAATGCCTTTAGACGGATTACATCAACTGTTAAAGCATCAATTCTTATTTGTATCTCTTCAAGGCTTGCCCCGCTCCTGAGTTGTTCAAGTTCAATCAAGGGCTGGTTTTTTATGACCTCATCCCCTTCCTTGATGTTTATTTTCTGAATGATTCCGCCTTCAAGATGCTGGATATGCTTAACTTTTCCACTGGGGATCACCTGGCCATCTGCAACGCTGACAATGTCCAGTTTTCCATGATAGGACCAGTAAATAAAACTGATGCACATCAAAGCAATCAAAATAAAGAAAAGGTGGGTGACACGACTCAGATTGATTGCTGCTGGAGGTTGCATTAAAATTAATTCCCTTTTAACTCAAGCGCAGCCTGACTTGTCAGCTCAGGTTTGGGTTTACTATTCAGGTTGAGCATCAATGATGCTCCTTTTAATATTTTAGGATCATTTGAAAATACAATGATGGTCTTGCTGGCTTTCATCAGGTCATTCATGATTTTATAAACAGCCTGGACACCTTTTTCATCCAGGGCATCTGTGGGTTCATCAAAAATCACAAGCTGGCCATTGGTCACAAGACCCCGGGCCAGGGATAAGCGGCGTCTGATACCCAGGGGCAGATTTTTTCCGTTTTCTGTAATAATAGTGTCCAGCCCGTTTGGGGTCAGGTCAAGGAATTGTTTTAAATCAGCTGCCCTGAGAATATTATTCAATACTGTCTCATCAAAATCCGGGTTTAAAAAAAGAATGTTTTCTCGAATGGTTCCATTGATGAATGTTGGTTCCTGGGGCATATAAATGACTTGTTTTCTCCACCAGGGTGCTGCAAGCTGTTGGAGATTGACATTGTCAACCAGTATACTGCCCCTTCTCGGCTCTAAAAGACCCATAAGAAGTTTGGCCAATGTTGTTTTGCCGGTACCGTTCTGGCCGTATACTGCCATGATTTTTCCAGGAGCGATATTGAGGGCGACAGATTCAAAAACCGGGCTGGTTGTATTGGGATAGGCAAATCCTAGATCTTTAAATTCAATCTGGCCTTGATAATTTCTTATGGCAGAACCTGCAGCAGGTTCCAGTGGTAAAAGTCTCAGCAGGTTAATTTCTTTAAACGCATCTTTTGCCTTACTCAGCAAAAAGCTGGTCTGTACAAGTTTGGTAATGTTCTGGTAGGCTCTTCCGACAAGAATATTTGCACCAATCAGGGCACCAACCGTCAGGTCTCCTTGAACAACAAGGGTTGCCCCGACTGCATAGAGAAAAACACTGGTCAAAGAACTGCCAGACAAAGTAAGTGTCTGGGACAGCTCTTTTGTATCCGTCATTTTTCCCCTCAAATTACTGATTTTTAAAAGTTGGCCCTGCCAGAGGTTTTGAAGGAATCCCACAGCACTGAAAGCACGAACCGTGTCAAGGGCGTTTACTGCAGAATAATTCAGGTTTCGGTGTTTTGAGGTTTCTATTAAAAGCTGTTCTGACTTTTGCTGGGATTTTCTAATACTCAGCCATCCAAAAAATAAACCCAGCAAAATACCAATGGATGCAACACCTGCCAGCAAAGGGCTCAACAGATAAGTTGCAAAAATAAACAAAATGGAAAAAGGAGCATCAATAATGGTGTTTAAGGTTTGAGAATCATATGTGTTCTGAATGGTCTGGACATTGTTGAGGGCCTCCTGGATTCTTGGTTTGGAAAATTGTTCCAGGGGTTCAGCCTTTGCCAGACTGACAATTCCAAGGACCTCCAGGGACAACTTATTATTGGGTTCCTGGTTGACAGCCGTTGCCATTTTTGTTCGAAGAATTCGAAACATAAGCTGCATTAAAATTGCAATCAGCATTCCTGTGGTCAGAGTAATGAGTGTCCCGTGGAAACCATAACTGACATACCGGTTTAATATCTGAATGACATAAAGGGGCATGGCAAGCGCCAGAAGGGTGATGAAAAAACTGGCAATAATAATTTCCATTGCAAGTACTGGCTTTTGGAAAAGTCGATGAATAATTTCTTTCATAGCAAGATTAATACAAATCTACTCCAGTTATGATATTAGGTTGGTACCCTTATTCAAATAGCTGCAGAGTGATATTGCCCATTGCAAAGAAGAGATTGTAAGCTGCAATTTTTGTGTCCTGACGGGCTGCAATGGATGTAGCAATGGCATTGATATAATTTATTTCACCGTTTAAAACATCTAAAAGGGATCTTGTTCCCATTGTACGTTCTTTTTTGGCCAGCGATAGAAAGTTTTTTACTATATCTGCCTGCTGGTCTAAGAGATCAGCCCTTTGTTTTAGAATAGACAATTGTTCCCAGCTGTTGCGTACCTGTTCGTTTATAATTTTTTGTACATATCCAGTATGATATGAAGCAGCTTCTCTGCTTGCCAAAGATGACTTTAATGCGGCCCTGTCTCCACCACCACGGAAAAGGTTATATCGAAATTCCACACCAGCAGAGGCCTCATTGCTATACCCTTTTATTCCTGCATCATTGTCTTTTCTAAGTGCCTCGGCAAAGAGGTTAAGCTGGGGATAAAAAGCTGTTTTTGCTATGTCTATATCTTTTTGAGCGATTTGAGTATTATACATGGTAATCAGCAGTTCTGGATTCTTTTTTTTTGCTATATCAATGGCATCCTCAAGCACAAGTGGTAATTTTTTATATGGAAATTCAATGTCTTTAAATTTTTCTATTTCTTTGTTGGTGAGGTCGTAGTAAAAAATCGCCTGGAATCGATTTTTAGCAATGTTAAGTTCACCTTGGGCTTCAACCCTGAGGGCCATGGCCCCGGCAAGCTGCGATTTTGCCTGGAGGACATCCGAAGAAAGACCTGCCCCTTTTTCTACCAGGGTTTGCTCAATTCCGGTTAATTCTTTTATGCGTGCTTCAGACTGGCGGGCTGATTTGAGCCGTTCTCTTGCTCTTACAATATTGATATAGGCTTTGGTACCTTCAAGCATCAATTGCTGACGGGTTGATTCCAGACGGGCTTTGGCCTGTTCAAGGAAAAGGCCTGATCTGGCAATGGTATTTGTTGTTTTCCCGAAATCAGTTATCAGCTGGCTTGCTCTTAACGTGATATTATATCTGTTTTCAGTTGTATCAGCATTGAACTCTTTGTCTATTTTTTCTCTGCCGCCGTCGGCGACAAAGTCCACGGTGGGATAATATAGTCCTCTGCTTTGGGAATATTGTGCGTTGGCCTGTTCAACCTGGCTTTGAAAATTTTTTATTTCCTCGTGATTTTTAATAACTTGTATCATTAAACTTGGTAGTGTTAATTTAAGGGCTGACTTTTTCGTGCCTTGTGAGACATCGCTGGTATATGCTTTCATCGGTAGGAAAAATGTAAATAAAAAAAATATCGCTAAATAACTTGAAATAAATTTATGCATTTTATACTCCTCACTTAATTATTTAATGATAATATCATTTTTCTATTGAAATAATACAGTGATCAAAATAGTATAAATCCCAGCTTGTTAAGTTTGTCAAGACTTATATTTAGTAATTTTAGAAATTAAATTTAAAAAACCAGCATTTTTTAAAAGATAAAATTAGGATAACAGCGATTCAGATTTTCCAGAAATTATCAAGGATGTTAAAAAAGACCCGATGGGCTATAATGGCTTTGGGGCTTACAATTACACTGCTGACTGCAGGGATATATGTCTTTAAACCAGCATATCTAAATATATTGGAATATAAACTCTATGATGCTGTTTTTCAAAAAACCTATTCAAAAAATAGAACAGATTCAGTAGCTATCGTAGATATTGATGAGTACAGTCTTGAAAAATTCGGGCAATGGCCATGGCCTCGTTACCGTGTGGCTCTTTTATTACAAAAAATCCATATGGCTGGTGCACTTGCTGTGGGCATGGATATTCTTTTTGCAGAGCCAGACGGAACTTCTCCTGTTGTGCTGCAAAGATCATTAAAACGAGATCTGCATGTTGAAGTCCAGTTTTCAGGCTTGCCAGAAGGACTTCTGGATAATGATCAGGTTCTTGCAAATGTGTTACAAAAAGGTCCATATGTTTTGGGATATTCCTTTGCTTTTGAGAAAAAACATACAAAAATAAAAGTAAGCTTGCCGCCTGATCTGAATGCAGTTGAAATTAAAGGGCCTGGAGCAAAACAGGCCCACAGCTACCTTTTTAAAGCTGAAAATCTGATCCCACCCATGCCGGAGTTTTTGCAAAGCGTAACCCATTCAGGTTTCATGAACACTATGACGGACAAGGATGGTGTTCTTAGAAGAATTCCTTTGTTTATTTCCTGGCAGGGAAAATTATATCCCCAGCTGTCACTGGCGACTTTATTAACTGCTTTTAAGGACAAACTGCCAGATCCCGTTATTAAAGTAACAAAAGGGGGGATTGAATCCATAAAAATCGGGGATACGGTTGTCCCTTTGGAATCCAACGGCGCCATGCTTCTGAATTACCGGGGACCCGGTCATACATTTCCATACATTTCTGCCGGGAAAATATTGGAAGATAAGGTAAACAAGAAAAAGCTGCAGGGAAAAATCATTTTTTTGGGAACTTCAGCAGCCGGGTTAAGGGATATCAGAGTGTCTCCCTTGGACCAGGTGTTCCCAGGGGTTGAGGTCCATGCTAATGTTGCAGATAATATTCTCAGTAATGACTTTATACACAGGCCGGATTGGACACCGGGTTTGGAATTTTTTTGTGTCCTTTTCTGGGGAGCTGTCACAACGATATTGATAGGATGGGCAAATGCAGTACTTACCCTGCTCATAACATTTATGCTTGGTATTATGGCATTGTATGGCAGTTTATGGACCCTTGATAATTTGAATATATGGGTTTCTCCTTTATTTCCAATGGTGGTGTTGTTAGTAAATTTTTCAATTTTGAATATGCAGAAATTTTGGATTTCAGAGAAAAAAAAGAAGTTTTTTCGAAGTGCATTCAGTAAATATGTATCCAAGGCAGTAGTGGATCAGCTAGCTGAAAATCCTGAAAGATTAAGCCTTGAAGGTGAAGAAAAAGATGTCAGCATTCTGTTTTCAGATATTCGAGGGTTTACCACAATTTCTGAACGCCTATCTCCTTCGCAAGTTTCCTTATTACTACATGATTATTTCACCCCTGTGACTCGAATTATAATCAAAAATCATGGAACCCATGACAAATTTATCGGGGATGCAGTCATGTGTTTCTGGAACGCCCCGGTTGCTGTTAATAATCATGAGAGATTTGCCATTAAAGCAGCTTTAGAAATTCTTGAATCACTGCATGATCTCAACATAGATTTTAAAGAAAAATTTGGTATTCAATTGGCCATTGGGATTGGATTGCATTCAGGGCGCTGCAGGGTTGGGAATATGGGGTCAGACGATATCTTTGATTATACCATTATTGGCGATAATGTGAATCTTGCTTCAAGATTGGAAAGTTTGACCAAATTTTATGGGGTTCAGCTTATCGTCAGTGAGACCATGCTCCAAAATTGTCCTGATAATATTTTTGTTCAGGAATTAGATCTGGTCAGGGTTAAGGGAAAAGATAAACCAGTCCGTATCTACACCATATATCAAACGTTCAATGATAAAATTGCTAAACGTCAAGAAGAAATGGATTCATACAACAAGGGGTTACAATTATATCGGGAAAAATTATTTGTTGAAGGGGAACAATACTTTAGTGCGCTTGCAGCCAAATATACAAATCAAAAATTATATTCCATGTACCAAGAACGATGTGCTTCTTTTATGAAAAACCCACCTGATAAAAATTGGGATGGTGTTTACACTCATATAAGCAAGTAAGCCAATTATTAGAGCTGGATATTCAAGTACATGTACTTAAAAATATTTGATTGCTTACTGGGTTATTTTTTTATGGATAGATAGAAATATATAGGTATTTTTACCTAGGAAAAATTTACCCTAAAGATATTGAATTTATAACAAATACTATATAAATTCAGTATTTTTTTTCTTAAGTTAGGATTTTATATATAATAAATTGAATTTAATATTTTGTCATTTCCACTGACAGTTAATCGTTTCGGAATCGTAGTAGCTTGTCATCGCAATATAGGAATAAATATTGCATGTATCATCATATTGCATGTAACATCAAAGAATAAACAAAATCGCCAGACCTGCTGAAAAGCTGGGACGAAAAGCCTCGGGTCATAATATGATAGCCGGGGTGCCATTGTTAGATAACTTGGTTTTTTATTTGCATATTGTCGTTAATTTTAAAACTTAGGGTTTATCATGGATCAGAACAACGCATCAGGGGAAAGTATAGGGGTAGTAGTTAGCATCCAGGGAAATACTTACGCGATTTCAGAAACTGATACCAGGGAGCTTTCAATCGGAAGTGAAATTTTCCAGAGCGAAAAAATTGTTACTCAGGAAGATGGACAGATCGAAATTAAATTTCAAGACAACACTATTCTATCCCAAGGTGAGAACAGCGAAATAATCATTGACGCTTACGTGTATGATTCTGAAGATGGATCCAATTCAAATTTGCTTTTGCAAATGGGTAAAGGGGTTTTCCGAACTGTTACAGGTGAAATTGCAAAGCAGAATCCAGATAATTTTAATTTAAAATCTCCCATGGCCCTGATAGGTATCAGGGGCACCACCGTTGTTGGTGAAGTTTTAGAGGATTCAGAAAAATGGGGTGTTGAAGATATTGGAAAAGGCCATGTGCTTGTGGTGCAAGATTCCTTTGGAAATATTCAATTTATCAGTGAGCCTAGTTTAATAATAGATTTTTTTAAAAGTGAGTCTATTAATCCGGCACGGCCTTTGACAACAGACGAGCTTTCTTTTTTTCAAAATACCGCTCCAATTGCCCCATTAGATAGTCAAACAGCAGAAGAAGAAGAAGAAGAGGAACCAGAAGAGGAACCAGAAGAGGAACCAGAAGAGGAACCAGAAGAGGAACCAGAAGAGGAACCAGAAGAGGAACCAGAAGAGGAACCAGAAGAAGAACCAGAAGAAGAACCAGAAGAAGAACCAGAAGAGGAACCAGAAGAGGAACCAGAAGAAGAACCAGAAGAAGAACCAGAAGAACCAGAGGAACCAGAGGAACCAGCATCAGAGGAACCAGCATCAGAGGAACCAGCATCAGAGGAACCAGCATCAGAGGAACCAGCAGCAGAGGAACCAGCAGCAGAGGAACCAGCAGCAGAGGAACCAGCTGTAGAAGAACCAGCTGTAGAAGAGCAAGTAGTCCCGGAAGAACCAATGACTGAGCAAGAGACTCCAGAACCTGAACCAGAGACACCATATGACCCAGAAGGATTTACTGAAGCTAGCATGGATGGAGTTGATGCAGTACCTGAACCTCTGAATTTACCTGGCTCAACAAGTCCTTTAAGTCAGCCAGAAGGGCCCACATTACCCCAAATTTCTATACCAACAGTATTTGCACCGCAAATATTAGGGCTGATTGACTATACTATACCAGAGGAGCCAATCTTTTATGCTACAGACGGCCCAGATAGTGATGAACAGCCAGGAAATAATGAGGGGTTATTTGGAACTAATAATACCGAACAAGAAGATCCTATCGTGACGCCTGACACAGAACCAGAACCAGAACCAGAACCAGAGCCAGAGCCAGAGCCAGAACCAGAGCCAGAACCAGAGCCAGAACCAGAGCCAGAACCAGAGCCAGAGCCAGAACCAGAGCCAGAGCCAGAGCCAGAACCAGAGCCAGAGCCA
>Ga0307988_1001241_pt1 | contig 14823 bp, 12 predicted proteins | sample EllFjometagen183_FD_203166 | JGI IMG/M metagenome (GOLD analysis project Ga0307988, IMG submission 203166) | Marine microbial communities from Ellis Fjord, Antarctic Ocean - #183 | ecosystem: Environmental > Aquatic > Marine > Unclassified | place: Southern Ocean | collected 2014-10-08 | reverse complement strand
TCTTGACAAATTCCTCTGCCGAAACTTTTTCATTGCATAATTCAAGAAGAAAATCCATAATATCCGGATTCTGCTGTTCCAGCGTTGAATACCAGAGAGAAATAATCAATTCAGAATGCTTGCTGGTAAATTCATTTATTTCATCAATAAAATTCCTATAACTCTCACTATTTTTGTTCAACCATTCCAGCCAACCATCCCAATTTATGATATTCGACTCACCGAAACGTAGAGAAAAAATCATGCTTGCGCGTTCTTTAGCCCAGGGCTCAATGAATATATTATTTAAAACTGGAATAACGCTGTCAACAGGCCATGTGCAGATAATATCAAGAAGCATCTTTTTCTCTTTTTTATCATCTGAAGATGCATAGCGAACTGAAATAAGTTCTACAGCCAACTGGTCGTCAATATTATCTAGCAAAGGCTTTGGAAGCTCATCCAAAGCAAGGATTATCTTGCTGCGCCTCTTGAATTTATCGTCATCAAACTGTTCCTCTAGAATCTTTACATAATTATGAGACATCGGGTGTTCGGAAGGAATATTTTCGAGTATCTTTTCAAAAACTTTACGCGAGAAAACATGTCCCCATTCCGGCATCTTTACTGCATTAGCGCTAAACTTCAACATATTCCTCAATTTTTCTTGTATTTTTGGAATCTTTGCCTGAAATTTTAAGGTGAAATAATAATCGAGTAAGGATTTAAAGGATTTTTTCAATTTAGGCAATATATCGGCTTTGTCCTGCCATGTTGAAATATTGTTCAGAGGGAAATCTTTAAGGCTTTCAGTCAGTTCCAATGGTATAGAACTGTCGCTATGTTTTAGATCATAATATTTTAGTACTTTACGGTGAATAGTCGCTCCAATCTCCACAAGTAGTTCTTTTACTGGTTCGCCGGATTGCTGTTGAAGCATCTCAAGGAGTTCTGAATCAGAGATAAGACATTCTTCATTTTCTGAAAGTTTGCGTATAACCGGTAGTACATAGCCAGCATTCAAATTACCGGAAGCCATTTTTTGTGCCAAGGCACTGATAATCTCACCATTCTTCAAAGCAAAATCCCCCTTGTCTTTTTCTTGAAAAAAAATATTTAAACTCTACTTTAATATATGACTTTGATTATAGATTGCAAACCTGCTCGATACAGTACACTAAGTTTTCCTATTTTATGTCAATTTTCAGTACGACAACTCGTATAATGTGGCAGACAAATAAATGTAAATGATATAAACTATTATTTAGCTTCAAACTTTTTGCTAATTATTGCAATTTTTTTTGTGGCATTCTTTTTCCACCATGGACCAGATTTAACACATTCTTCCCATTAAGGTCAAATTTAGAAGCCTAAAATCACAATATTAGCTCAATTTCTAACTTTTTGACTTGAATAGTTCGTTGCTTAATCTATAGTAGAGTTTGTGTGCTTAATATATATATATAAATATCAGGGGTAATTCCAAAATGAAAGAACTATTAAAAACTGTCGCTACAATCATGGATTCACATGAAAGTGAAATCGGAGAAAATATAAAATCCTGTGGAAGCAGTTTGTCATTCTACAAAGATTCTATTAATAAAATTGATAACACTATTATAGCGATGTTCCGCGATCATAAAACGCGTTTCCTGATGGTATTCTCAAATCGTGAAGATGGCGTTATTGCTGAATTTTCAGGCGAACAAATCGGCGACAGCGACACAATCGCCCGCAAATGCCCGCTTGACGAACACAACGCAAAAGTCCTGCGTAAACTTTTCCCATGGACAGCTCCAATATCTTTACGCGACCGCAAAACCACTATTGGCTGCGGCGACCGCCTAGGTCTCGCTACCGCTGGTCATATCGCAGCGGCAAAACAATTTGAAGTAACCCCTGTACTCGCACAGCAGTCAATTCGTGAACTCGAGATGACTGGCAGAACTTATCGTCAAGTTGTTGACGACGCGACTTTCATGGTATTCCAGTCTGGCTACAAAGAAGGCTACGGAGCTGATGGCGACCATCTTAAAACAATTGAAGACATTGATGTTGCTTTGTCTGCTGACATGTTGATGATCACGCTTGACCTTTCAGAAGTAATGAACGCCGATGCCGGCGACTGGCCGCAAGATCAAGTTGACGAAGCCTACGCAAAACTTTCTGCCGCAGTAAAAGAAAGAATTGAAGCGACTTATGCTGACAAAAGCTTTACATTTGCTACAAGCACAATAGATTTTGACGCGGCAACTGCCCGTCGTTGTGCTGTAATGTATCTTGGAGCACTTGATTTTGCCGATGAAGTCCATCGTCACTTGGTCAGCAAACGCGGTGATAAATTTGATTTGGAAATCTCTATTGATGAAACCACATCCCCTACCCTGCCGTCACATCACTTATTTATAGCTAAAGAATTACTTCACCGCGATGTTGAGTTCACTTCACTGGCTCCACGCTTTATTGGAGAATTCCAGAAGGCTGTTGATTACATCGGCGACCCGAAAGAATTTGATCGTCAGTTCAAGATTCACGCTGATATTGCCAGAGGCAACGGCGACTACAAAGTATCAATTCACTCCGGCAGCGATAAATTCATGGTTTATCCGACTATCGGTAAAATGACTAATATGCGCCTGCATTTAAAAACCGCTGGTACAAGCTGGGTCGAAGCAGTAACTGTTATTGCTGAACATGATCCTGTCCTCTACAGAGTTATGCACAAATGCGCTTTGGATAACTTTGATAAAATGCTCGCGCTTTATCATATCACAGCTGACATCACTAAAATTTCTAAGCTTGAAGACCTGTGTGATGAAGAATTACCAGAACTTATGAAAATATCAGAAGCAAGACAGCTTCTGCACATTACTTATGGACCGATTCTAAATGACAAAACAATTCGTCCATTATTCTTCGAAGCAATGCATAAGTTTGAAAAAGAATATATTGAAAGATTAAAAGCGCACTTCGAGAAACATCTCAGTTTACTTGGCGTGCCGCGTAAAAATAAATAATATAACTAATAATAATTAAAAAAGGAAAGAAATCATGTTTAATTTCATCACAACAGCAGCCGCAGAAACAGCAAGCCCCGCAGCAGAAGGAGGAGTATCTGGACTTATAAGCTTCGTTCCAATGATCCTTATCTTTGTCGTTATGTTTTATTTCATGTTCCGTTCACAGAAAAAACAAGCTAAGAAAAGACAAGATATGATTGACACCATCACTAAAGGCGCTGAAGTTATCATTGCCGGTGGCATTCATGGAACTATCGTTGCGGTAAAAGATAAAACTTTCACTGTCGAGATCGCTGATAAAGTGAATGTCGAGGTTACCAAGGCCGGAGTTAACGGTGTAGTAGGTGGCGAAACCCAAGACAGCAAAAATTCATGCTGCAGATAATTAGCCAATCCCAAACCCAAAAGGCAGGTCATGAATAAACGTCCAATTATTTTAAGAACTATTCTCTTTGCGATTGTTATCGTTGTGTTCTTCTGTGAAATCAGTCCACTTAAACCGCTTGACTTTTACAAGACTTTCAATTCATTATTAAAGAATCCTGAAAATCCGGTTGCGGCAAAGCTCATAACTGAGGCCAGAGCGGCACAAGCGAAAAATAAAGAAATTTATCCTTCAACAGCTCTGCTTGACGCAGCTAACAATTCAGGTATTGAACTAAAATCTCTGGTTAACGCCAAGGGCAATAAACTGGAGATCAACCGTGACGTAATCAGCATGGTTCGCAAAAAAGCCAGAAGTTCTATTCGTCTAGGTCTAGACTTGAATGGTGGTGTTGAATTCTTGCTTGAGCTCGTACCGGATGAAGATTTCCTTAACAAGATAAAGAATGAATCCAAAGACGAGAAGGAAAACGAAAAAGAATTTAAGGAACGTTTTAAAACTCGTTTTCAATATTACCGCGACTTGGCTATTGAAACTTTACGTGCCAGAATGGAATCTCAAAAAATCTTTGAAGCTGAGATTTCTCCAGCAGGTGAACATTATGTATCTCTTAAGGTTCCAGTTGTTTCCGATGATGAAAAACTACATCTCCTAAAACTTATCAAAATGAGCGCAAAACTTCGTTTCTGCCTCGTACATCCAAATAACGCACAAATGATTAATGATTCTTTACTTAATCCTAAATCATTTGTTATGCCTAGCGGCTATAGACTCATGAAAATGGAAGAGTTCCGCAAAGGTAAAAAAGCTAAAGTCAATGAGTATTTTGTTGAAAGACGCTGGTCTATGAGCGGTAAATATATTACCGATGCTTACCCGTCAGTCGATCAATTCGGACAACGCGAAATTAATTTAGAATTCAATAACAAAGGCGCAAAAGTTTTTGCTAAACTTACCTCCGACAATGTCGGCAGAGGATTAGCAATAGTATTGGATAACAAACTGTACTCCGTTGCCAATATTAAAGAACCAATCTCTGGCGGAAGAGCTCAAATCAGCGGTACATTCTCGCAAGAGGAATGTAAAGCTATTTCAGACGCACTGGTCAGCGGCAGTCTGCCCTTTGAAATTAAGGTTGAAGGTATCTTTGAGACCTCCCCAACTCTCGGCAGAGCCAACGTTAAAAACAGTATCCTGGCAGGTATTATCGCCCTGATAGTTGTTATTCTCTTTATATCTGTCTACTACTTACGTGCTGGACTGGTTGCTGTATTCGCATTGGGCGTAAACGTAATATTAATATTGGGTGCGCTTGCCGCATTCGACGCGACTCTAACACTGCCTGGTATCGCTGGCATCATTCTGACAATGGGTATGGCGGTTGACGCTAATGTACTTATTTTCGAACGTATCCGTGAGGAACTCAATAAAGGCAAAAGCTTATCTATGGCTATAACTCAAGGTTATCAACATGCTTTCGTCACTATTATTGACGCGAACCTGACAACCTTATTTACGGCTTTAATTCTGATGAAAGTCGGAACTGGACCAGTCAGAGGTTTTGCGGTTACATTAAGTATTGGTATTTTCACCAGTGTATTCACCGCCTTATTCCTGACACGCCTGATCTTTGATGTTTTTGAACGCTTCTTTAAATTCAAAACCATGACCATGTGCTCATGGCTCAAAGACCCTAAATTTGATTTCCTTAGCAAGCGCAAAATTGCTTTTGGAATCTCTACAGTTTTGATTGTATTTTCTGTAATCTTCTGCATGACCAAAGGCGAAGACATGCTGGGTATTGACTTTACCGGCGGTACTCAATTTACTTTCAATTATCAGGAAAGAGTTCCGATTCAGAAAGTTCGTGATGTTTTGAAAAAGAATGGCTATGAAGCTAAAGTTACTTATAAAACCAGCCTAGCCGCACAAGCTGATAATGAAAAAATTGAAATCCTGATCCGTGATGTAAAAATTGAAACTAAAGATGCTAAAATAAGCAGTCCTAAAGAAAGAATTTCTGCATTATTAAATTCAACTTTTGCGAAAGCAGATTTTAGAGGTGGTCACGAAATATCTCTCGGCGGACTTGTCGGCTGGGAATTTAGTAAATCAGCAATATACGCTATTGTACTGGCGTTTTTAGGAATTATTATCTATATCTCGATTCGTTTCGAATTCGCTTACGCGATTGCTTCAATTATCGCCCTGATGCATGACGTCATTATTGCTACAGGAATTTTCGTCCTCTGCGGTAACGAAGTGTCTCTGCCTGTAGTAGCGGCTCTCTTGACTATCATCGGTTATTCATTAAATGATACAATCGTGGTATTTGACCGTATCCGTGAAGGTCTGGCACTGAATCCTAATATGCACTACAAACAAGTTATTAATATGAGTATCAATAGAACTTTAAGTCGAACAATTTTGACTTCATTGACAACATTGATGGTACTTGTAATACTATTCTTCTTCGGCGGTATCGCAATCAACGACTTTGTATTAGTTATGCTCCTCGGTGTTATCATCGGTACATACTCTTCAATCTTCGTAGCCAGCCCGATTGTTGCCTACTGGCACAACAAAATCGGTATGCGCGCCAAAGATGACGAAGTAAGCAAAGTAGAACTATAAAACAATAAATCCCAAAAAATGGCGTAAACTAAGGTTTGCGTCATTTTTTTTTGTTTTTTTTCAGTTCAATCAATAGTTTATTTGGAAAATCGCTTTTTTGGCAGTATGTTATATGTATTAAGGTGATGATAATTATAAAATTGAAACTAGCGGATATAAAAATGAAAAGAATATTATTATTAATTACAATATCTACTGCAAGTATATTTTTTTTAAGTTCCTGCTCTTCTCCGCCTCCGCCAGATACTGAATTCAATTTGAGTTCTGATGACCCATACCGCCAGGGACAAAATCTAGTTGAAGCAATTGCCCATGGCGCGAACTCAGCAGCCTATAGATTAATGGAAAACGGTGCTCCTCTGAATTATCAGGATAAAAAAGATGAATGGACACCGCTGGTATACGCAATTTACCATTGGAACTGGCGCATGGCAAAAGTTTTGATTCGTGCAGGAGCTAACGTTAATCTGGCAGACAGCGCAAACCGTACTCCTTTGATGTGGGCGGCAATGCGTAACTCCGGGATTACTGCAACCATTCTTGTTGAACATGGCGCTGACGTAAACGCCGTTGACGTCAGTGGACGCACAGCACTTCAATATGCAATCATCTACACCAACTACACCCTGGCTGCCTACCTCGCGGAAGTAGGGAAAAAACCACCTGCTCACCGCCTCAAAAAAGAACAATTCGACAGACTTGAAAACAAACGCAGAAGAGACGAGGCTGCAGCTAAAAATCTAAAATTATTCGGCGTGAAGCACGAAGGAGATATAAGAGTAAAAATACAGCAAGAAAATATTAACAAAAAACTGAAAAAACCTCGACAAATTCAGCCGCTAAAGAAAACTGTAACACCAAAGACAGCTGTTATACCACAGGCTAAAACAGTAAAACCTGTTTCTAAAGTAGAGAAAAAGCCTGTTTCCAAAGTAGAGAAAAAACCTGTTACAATCATGGATATTTTAAATGCGGAAAAACCAGCAAAATCTGCTCCGGCAAAAGTCCTTCCAGTGAAACCTGTTACAGTAAAAGCTGTTCCAGTAAAAGCTGTTCCAGTAAAAGCTGCCCCGGTTAAACCAGTTACTCCGGTGGCTGCCCCAGCGAAAGTTCAGCCAGCAAGATATAATCCACCAAAATATACCTCCGCTAAAACTACTACAACGAAAGTTCAGCCAACAAAATATACCCCGGCAAAATATACCCCGGCTAAATCTAGTTCGATAAACACTACTTCTCAAAATTTATATATCCTGAAAAATAAGCGAATAAAACAGGCTCCAAGATACATTACGCCAACAAATCAGACTCCAGGAAGAATCACTCCGTTAAAAGTTGCACCATTCAGACCTGGTCCTAAAAAACTTTTTAAATAATAAACCATGAAAAAAAAATTAACTATTTTTATGTTTATTGATGCTCTCGGTTGGGAGATAATCAATAAACATAAGTTTTGTAAAAAATCCCTCCCATTCCGCTATCCGGCAAAAATGCAGCTTGGATATTCTTCTACTGCGATTCCAACAATACTCAGCGGCAAAAAACCAGTGGAACATAAACATTTTAGCTTCTATTATTACGACCCAATCAAATCTCCATTCAAGATTTTCAAATACTTAATGCTACAATATCTTCCAGGGAGAATATTCAACCGCTGGCGCGTCAGACATTTGTTATCCAAAATAATCAAAAAAATCTACGGTTTCACTGGTTACTTTGAACTTTACAGCATGCCTTATGACCGTCTGCCATTTTTTAACTACTGTGAAAAAACAGATATTTTTGCTAAAAACGGATTATCTCCAGTAAAAAATCTCTGCGATGTTTTAGAGGAGAGCAATAAAAAATATCTTATTTCCGACTGGCGCAAGCCGCAAGAATTTAATATTGAACAAATGACAAATGCTATTAAAGAGAAAAATATAGAGTTCGGTTTTCTCTATACAGCTAATTTCGATGGCTTTCTCCATGACAACATAAAAAATCCAGAAATCATAGGCAAAGAAGCCAAAAAATATGAAAAAGTCATCGAAGAATTATTAGAAGCAGGTAATGAAAACTATGAAGACTTCACTCTGACGATAATCTCCGACCACGGCATGACTCCACTCTCCGGTACATTGGATTTAAAAGCACAGATCAACGCGCTCGGCTTGAAGTTCGGCAAAGACTACGCAGCTGTATTCGATTCTACAATGGGACGCTTCTGGTTCTTAAATCCTACCGCTCGCGAAAAAATAATGGAAGTACTAAATTCTCAGACCGACGCCGAAGTTTTAACACAAGCGCAGAAAGAAGAATATGGTGTCAATTTTGAAGACAATATGTTTGGTGAAGAAATCCTACTAACTAGTCCGGGTGTACAAATCGCCCCATGTGACATGGGTATAGATCCACTCCCCGGCATGCACGGCTTCAGCCCTGAAGATAAAGACTCCTATGCCTCTTACCTTTCGAACAAGGAAGCAACAACTCCACCCGAATGGGTCGGAGACTTCTTTAATTTAATGCTTACAGCTATTCAAACTCCGTAGCTCATTCTTGTAGTATATCCAGCTCGAAATTTTGATTTAACTATAGATTTTTTGTAATTAAGTGCTACTGTAAAGTATAGTTGAGCAAAAGAGGGGGGATATGTTACGTAAGACAATAAGATTTTTTAAGGACCGGGTACACTTTAAGCAATGGGAGATTGCAAAATACTTCTTAATTTCCTGTATCATGTACTCGCCTGCCCTATTATCTTTTTTTAATCATATAGAAAATCAATATTATCTAAGGATCGATAATTTATTCTCATTTCTCGCATTCACTTTCGCGACATTCAGCATATTGATTATTTTTCGAATCCCCCGCATCTATACCACTCCATTCGTATTAGCGGCCATTATCGGCGTTGCCTACCATGTAGGAATAGGAAAACCTATTGGTTTCCAAACCATGGCTGCAATGTACGAAACTAATTTTGCCGAAATGCTCGGTTTCCTTTCTTCACCATACAGTATTCCTCTGATTTTAGGGGGACTTGCGGGAGCTAGTGCGATAATCTGGTATGTTATTCGTCCAAAACCACTATGGAGAATGACTAAGGAAACTCATATCAGACGTCACTATCTCTTGTGGCTGAGCTTATTGTCATTGACATTTTTTATTGTAGAAGGCAAAACTATTCTATTTACCTATCCGATTGACGTATTTTATACAAATTATTGTTATTTAGATGAATCGAGTAATGAAAAAGGCTATCTAAGTCACAATTATACTTTTTCTCCGAGAAACAAGGCAGAGCTCAAAAAGAAATCACCGGAATTGTTTGTGCTGATTATTGGTGAAGCAGCAAGGCGCTCCTCTCTTCATGCTTATGGCTGGAAGCAGGACACCACACCATTTTTAGATACATTTACAGCGAAAAACAAAGATAATATTCTGCTTTTTGACAATGCGATTTCCGGCTCAGCTTATACTCGTGGTTCAGTTCCTACTCTTTTATCAACATTTGACCTAAAAGACATTAAAAATCTTTTCCAGCGTCCCAGCTTAAGCAAGATGTTCCGAGGAGCCAATTTTAAAACATTATATGTTAGCACCCGTCCTCGCTACATAATGCCAAATATAGTATCGATTTTTCAAGATGATGCGGAAGAAGTCCATTATTTATCGAGCCTGAGAAATAGCGCTTATGATGAAGCGACAATCCCAGTAGTGCGGGAATTTGTTAGAAAATATCCGAAAGACAATAAATTTATTATCATCCATTTAATGGGCAGTCATGTAAAATACTCCATGCAATATCCTGAAAAAGAAGAGTTTTTCTGCACTGGAGACGAGATGATTGACAGCTATATGGATACAATCAGGTATTCGGACAAAATCATTCAACAAGCTGTTGATATTGTCATGGCGCAAAAACAGCCAGGATTTGTTTTATACGCCTCGGATCATGGAGAAAACCTCGACGATTTTGGTGATAGCAACTTTGGTCACGGAACTCGTGATTTTACATATTTCGAGTTTGAAATACCTTTCATGACTTATTTTAACGACAGCTTTTTAAAACTCTACCCGGCGAAAGTAAAAACTATGCGAACATTAAAGAAAGCGGCAATTTCCCAAGACAATATATCTCATACCTTTCTGGGTTTGGCAGGGATATTGGATCGCAGCTGTTATAAAGCTCAGGAAGATTTATCATCGCCACAATTCAAAACTCAAAAAAGATATGTCATTGACGAAAATATGAATGTATATGATTTTGACATATTAAATTTGTATAAAAGAAAATTAAAAGGAGAAAAGGGGGAATGAGCACAAAACTAAAAGTAGCAATATTAAGTGTTTCCGCTGGAGCAGGTCATGTTCGAGCAGCTCAAGCACTTGAACAGAGTATTCTGGAGAATTATCCTAATGCCGAAGCTATTCATTTGGATGTAATGAACTACGTCCCTAAATTGTTTCGCAAACTTTATGCCGAATCATACGTTCACATAATTAACCGCTATCCCGCGCTCTGGGGTTATATGTATGAAAAAAGCGACTTAGTCAGAAGCGACAAATCACTGATAAAAAAAATGCGGGTCGCGATTGAACGTTTGAATACAAAAAAACTTTTAATTAAAATGAAAGAGCTCAAACCGGATATTATTATTTCAACTCATTTTTTACCACCGGAGCTTATCTCTAGAATGATAAAAGCCGGAGTTAAAGTACCTCCGTCATGGGTACAGGTAACAGATTTCGATCTTCACGGACTGTGGGTAAACGATCACATGACCGGATATTTCGCGGCAAGTGAAGAAGTTGCCTTCCGCATGAAGGCCAGAGGTATTCCAGAAGAAATTATCTCTGTTACCGGCATTCCGATCATGCCTGTGTTCAGTCAAAAACTCTCTCGTGAAGAATGCTCTAAAGAATTGGGTTTAAATCCCAAAATCACAACATTGATACTTATGTCTGGCGGACTTGGAGTGGGTGGAATTGACTCATTAACTAAACACTTGCTTGGCATTGAAGAAGAAATGCAGATTATAGCACTGGCTGGTAGAAACGAAGAATTACTTACCAAACTCCAGGAATTAGCCAAACAACACCCCGGCAAACTCGTTCCTATGGGTTTCACCACCACAATCGAAAGAGCTATGGCTGCCAGCGACCTAGCAATCACTAAACCAGGTGGTTTAACTACTTCAGAATGCCTCGCGATGGGCTTGCCAATGATTGCAGTATCACCGATCCCAGGACAAGAAGAACGCAATGCTGATTATCTGCTAGAGAACGGTGCCGGGCTCAAAGCCCACGATGAAGTAGGTGTAGAATTCAAAGTCAGAGAGTTACTCAAACACCCTGAACACCTAAAACAAATGTCAAAAAACGCAAAGAAAATCGGCAATCCAGACGCCGCAAAAAAAGTGCTTAAAAAAGTATTTGAAAAGAAATAAATCCGCTCCGGGGCGTCGCCGGATGGTTGCCGGGACGGAACCCGGCTAGCCCTGCGGCAATAAGCAGTCGCCATCGGCGAAAAGGTTCACGGCTAAATATTTCCCGCGAGAGCGCACCCAATACTTCAATAACACACAGCTTGTTTTGCGCCGCAAAGCAGCAAACAAGCTGAACATTGATTCTCGTGTTGCGTTACGTTTAACTATTGCTCTATTTCAGGGTTCGAGTCCAGTATTGAAGGAGTAGATTCTTTTTGTGAATAACAAATAAAATTTCTTACCAAAAATAAAAACAAAAATGGTCCTAATATAATTGCAGGAAAGAATACAACGCCTTTCCATGCAGGCATCCCTGAATTAAAAGTACTCCCAAGATCAGACCATAAAATAGCCAGACAGGTAACAGGAATCCCTAGAAATAAAATTGTAGCTGAAACTTTTTTTCTAATTTTAGTCGAAATTGACAGACAATATTCTAAATGTAACATCGTCCAAGAAAATACTATAAAGTATTGAGCATATTTCCAATTTGCATTACCATCTTCTGTTGAAAGAAAATATGCAACCAAAATAAGGGCAGTTCCTCCTATAAATAAAGGAATTCCTTTTAACCAGTTTTTTGTAGACAATCCCATGAACCATAACCACCAGGAAAATAATAATGGAAATATAAGCATAATAATAGTAACAGTGTCCGCATTGTACTGTCCTCCACAATAGTAACTATATACTTTTTTGTAAATCATAGGTAATAGAGCAATAATCATTGCTAGCAAAACCACAGCACAGACAATCAACTTAGATTTACGCTTATTGGGTAATTTTGTCTTTTTAATATCTTCCATAACACCTTCCTCTAAAATTAAATTACAAACATCTTACATTACCTTATAAAATAAAAAAAACAATAAATATGAGTTGATCCCCTTTGTTATTCCTTAAAAAGTCTATCTTTATGACAACTCGGTCGCTCACATCTTTTAAAAATAGCGCAGACTTATTTTTAAAAGCCTCGCTTATCGAGAATTGAATTGGTCTGATGCGCCCTGAGGGCTTAAATTCCGCCAATTTGAGATTGACGGCAAGCGTTCCGCCGCTTGACCGCGTCCGGCGACACACCGGAGCGATTTTATTTTTTCATCTTTTTGTGGCTAAGTTCAAAAAAAAGGGAAATTTTTCACCTAAAGACTTGCAGGGATTGAAAGATACGGTATATTAAGTGCCTTATTGTACTGGTAACACTAGTGTGATGAGGTTGTTTGCTAGATTAGAATTGATACAGATCAATGATTAAGGGATATTGAAAATAACGGCTGCCCCTGAGCTTGTTTTGGATCAAATAAATAAAACACAAAAGTAATTACTAAACAAAGAGGTATTAAAAACATGGCAGTTGTACTAAGGCTTAAAAGAACCGGCGCCAAAAACAACAGTTGCTTCCGTATCGTAGCAATGGACAGAAAATCTGCAAGAAACGGAAGAGCTATCGAAGAATTGGGATTCTATGACCCACGTCATAAAGATGAAAAATGCAATCTTGAAAGAGCTCAATACTGGCTTTCAGTTGGAGCTCAACCAAGCGATACTGTTAAAGCGATTGTTAAACGCGCACAAGACGGAGTAAAACTTTCAGATAGAGTTAAAACTCCAAAACCATCAAAAAAAGCATTAGCTAAATTAGAAGCTGAAAAAGCAGCTAAAGAAGCAGCAAAAGCCGAAGAGGCTGAAGCAGCGGCGACAGCTAAAGCAGAAGCGGCTGAAGCAGCGGCGACAGCTAAAGCAGAAGCTAAAGAAGCGGCAAAAGCTAAAGCGGAAGCAGCTAAAGAAGCTAAAGTAGCGAAAGAAGCTCCTGTAGCAGAAGAAGCTAAAAAAGCAAGCGAAGCTGCAGCGGAATAAGCAGCAAACAGCTACTGATTTAATTAAACTTTAAGGACTTATATAATATGTTAAAGTCATTTCTGAAATTGTTTTCAGGTGGCGGCTCTGCTGTTTCAAGCAGTAGCGCTCCAGCTGAAGGCGGACTGAAGGATCTCGAAAACTTTGTTGACTACATTGTTCGTTCACTCGTGGATGAGCCAGATGCAGTAAGCGTGATTTCAGAGATAAGTAAAGATTCAAACGTTATAAAAATTGACTGTAAGAAAGAAGATATCGGTAAAATTATCGGTAAACGCGGCAAAACAATCATGGCAATTCGTTCATTAGTGAGCGGAGCGGCAGGTCGTTTAAAAAAGCGCGTTACAGTCGAAGTTGTTGATTAATATTGCAAATTGATATTATAACTTTGTTTCCGAATATTTTTTTCGGACCATTAGCTGAAAGTATCATCGGACGAGCTGTAAAAAGCGGTCTGGTTACGATAAATACGGTTAATTTACGGGATTACACTCACGATGAGCGTGGAACTGTAGATGATAAGCCATACGGCGGTGGACCGGGAATGCTGTTAAAAGCTGAACCGCTTTTTGAAGCAATCGAAGATATACGGACAGAGAAGTCATTAGTAATTCTGACTTCACCGCAAGGACAAAGTTTTGATCAGCAGACAGCAAGTGAGCTGAAAAATTATGAACACTTGATTTTTGTCTGCGGGCATTATGAAGGTGTGGACGAACGAGTTCGCACGACGTTGATTGATAGAGAAATCTCAATAGGAGATTATGTTCTGACCAGCGGCAATTTAGCCGCAATGGTTATGACTGATGCCATAGTGAGGCTTTTACCGGGCGTGCTCGGTTGTGATGCTTCCAGCGAAGACGAATCTTTTTCGGAAGGTTTGCTGGAATATCCCCAGTACACCAGACCAACGGAATTCAAAGGCATGAAAGTGCCCGAGATTTTACTTTCTGGGGATCATGGAAAAATAGCAAAATGGCGAAAAGAACAATCAGAAATAAGAACTCGTGACCGCAGACCGGATTTGTGGGACAAAAATTTAAAAAAATAAACATAAATGGAGACAATATAACATGAACATCATGGACACAATCAATAAGGAACAGTGCAAATCAGAAGTAACTGATTTCGCAGTAGGCGACACTGTTAAAGTCAGCGTTAAAATTATTGAAGGTGAAACTGAACGTATTCAGGCTTTCTCTGGCGTAGTTATCGCTCGTAAAGGCAGTGGAGTACAAGAAGCTTTCACCGTTCGCCGCGTTATTTCAGGCTTGGGTGTTGAGCGTACTTTCCCGATTCACAGCCCCCGCGTAGCTTCTATCGAAGTTGTACGTCAAGGAAAAGTGCGTCGTGCTAAATTGTTTTACCTCCGGGATAAAATTGGTAAAGCTGCTAAAGTCAAAGAACGTCGTTTCAAATAATAATTAAAACGAATCATTGATATGCAATTTTTACTTGCAGACAGCAAACTCCT
>Ga0307988_1001239_pt1 | contig 14835 bp, 11 predicted proteins | sample EllFjometagen183_FD_203166 | JGI IMG/M metagenome (GOLD analysis project Ga0307988, IMG submission 203166) | Marine microbial communities from Ellis Fjord, Antarctic Ocean - #183 | ecosystem: Environmental > Aquatic > Marine > Unclassified | place: Southern Ocean | collected 2014-10-08 | reverse complement strand
GGTGGAAGTGATCAGCACCTGTCCGACCAACTGGGGCCTGACCCCCCTGGATGCTCTCAAATGGGCTGAAGATGAACTTCTGCCCTATTATGAACTGGGCGATTACAAGGTACCTGAATAGGTATTGATAAATATTTTTCCGGTGTAGGGCAAACCATAACCACCATATTCTTCTGCTGCCATCCTTATTTCTTTTCTTTTTTTAAGAATAAGACCCTGTTCCCTTATACAAAAATTTACAACTGCGAAAAGGCGATTCATTTGATCTTCAATGTCTTTTCCTTGACCAAGGGTGATCCCTTGAAATTCAGTATCTGCCATCCCGGTACTTTTACTGAACAACCATGGTGGTGACATGGATTCTTTTATCTAAGCCAATATTTATTTGTTATTATTAGTTATTATTAGTTATTATTATCTTTATTTTTAAAATCCCATTATAAAAGACTTGACAGAGAACCATTATCAACATATCCAACCCTTGTTTTTAGAATTATTTTTAATATTTTATGGAGAGCTATAATAAATGAATACAGATATAATAAAAAAAAGAATTGGCATTCTGACAATCATTTTGATTGGATTCATTACAGCTGTTTTCCCTTTATCAGCCCAGGCAGGCCCCAAAGGAAAGCTGACCATTTTTCATGCAGGAAGCTTAACAGTACCATTTGCAAAAATTGAAAAAGAATTTGAGGCCGCACATCCTGAGGTTGACGTACAAAGGGAAGCCGGTGGAAGCACAAAAATGGCCCGCCTTATTTCTGAAGTCGGAAAACCGGCTGATATAATGGCCTCAGCAGATTATAAAGTCATTGATAATAATCTTATTCCTGATTTTGCAGATTGGAATGTGCGGTTTGCCACAAACCAGTTGGTCCTTTGTTATACCGACCAAAGCAGGTATGCAGATCAAATTACGGATAAGAACTGGTATGAAGTGTTGCAAAAAAAAGAGGTGGTTTGGGGCCATTCAGATCCTAACCTTGACCCTTGCGGATACAGAAGTGTTATGGTGTTACAGCTTGCTGAAAAATATTATAAGATAGACGGGCTGTATCAAAAACTCATTGACAACCGCCCTCAAAAAAATATCCGCCCCAAATCAGTAGAACTGGTCAGTCTGCTCAAAACCGGTAATATGGATTATGCCTGGGAGTACCTGTCTGTTGCCATTCAGCACAAGCTAAAGTATGTAAAGCTTGATGATCATATCAATCTTGGCAATTACAAGTATGATGACTTTTACAAACTCGCCCAGGTCAAAGTAACAGGGAAAAAACCAACTACATGGATCACCAAAAAAGGAAAATCCTGCACCTATGGGATCACCATGATCAAAGATGCTCCCAACCCAGAGGCAGCAAAAATATTTTTAGCGTTTCTCCTTTCACCGGATCATGGTTTAAAGACATTGGCAGAGATGGGTCAACCCCCGTTTTTACCCTGCAGAGTGCCTTCCCGGGAAATGGCAGACAAAATTCCATCTCAGATAAATTCATTGGTGGAAGTCAAAAACTAAACAGGTGAAAAGGATTGAACCCTTAAACTGGCTGTTCATGTGTATCAGCCTGCCGCTGATTCTTCTTCTGACATTGCCGTTGATCAAAATGACATTTGAGCCATCAGTGGAAATGCTGATAGAAACCATCAAAGATAAGGATGTGGTCAATGCCATTGCAAGATCCATCAGCCTGTCTTTTAGTGCAGGGATTCTTGCATTTTTAATGGGAACTCCCCTTGCCTATCTTCTGGCCAGAAAAAATATCATCGGCAAAAAAATTATTGAAGGGATCATAGATCTACCCATCATGATCCCTCATCCTGTAGTGGGTATTGCCATCCTCAGCCTTGCCGGAAGAAACCATCCCATTGGCCGGTTTCTGTCTGACGTTGGGATTCAAATCATGGGAACCCGTACCGGTATACTTTGTGTTCTGCTTTTTGTGGGACTGCCGTTTTATGTTAACACCGTAAAAGCCGGTTTTGAAAGCGTTCCAGTCCGGCTTGAAAATGCCTCCCGTACTCTTGGTGCAGGTGCATTTACAACATTCATGCGTATTACATTCCCCTTAACCTGGCGGCACATGATTTTGGGTATCATCATGTGTACGGCCAGGGCCATCAGTGAGTTCGGGGCAGTCGTCATCGTGGCATATCATCCGATGACCGCTCCTGTAATGATCTATGAAAGATTTACCGCCTATGGGCTGAAATATTCTCAACCAATTGCTGTCTGGCTGATTATTATTTCCTTTATTATGTTTGTCATTTTGCGAATGCTGTCAAAATCAATTAAGCAATAGTATAAACAGGGCAATGATTCATTTAAAAAATATAAATCTGACATTGCCTTCCTTTGCACTCAAGGATATCAATCTTCATATTCAAAAAAATGATTTTTTCTCAATTATCGGCCCTACTGGATCGGGGAAATCTTTATTGCTGGAAGGGATAATGGGCCTCATTCCATTTTCAAGCGGGAATCTAATTCTCGAAAAAAAGGATATCACTACCCTTGCCGTTGAAAAACGAAATATTGCCATTGTTTACCAGGATTTTGCACTATTCCCTCATTTAAATGTTTCCCAAAACATTTTTTATGGTGTTCCATATCACAAAATTCCCAAGCAGACAGCACAAAAAAAATTTGATTCCCTTGTATCTACATTAGGACTAGAAAAAATCACCAAAAGATTTCCAACAAATCTAAGTGGAGGTGAAAAACAGCGGGTTGCACTTGCAAGGTCCCTGATTATCAATCCCAATGTACTTCTTTTGGACGAACCATTCTCTGCTTTAGATCCAGTTTTTCATGAAGAGGCAAAACTATTCTTAAAAAAAATTCATGAAGAATTGGGAATAACGATAATTATGGTATCCCATAATTTTTCCGATGTATTATACCTTGCCAACAAAGGTGCGGTCATAAAAAATGGCAGTGTTATGCAGAAAGGGGAAATCATATCAATTTTTGAACATCCGAATTCTAAGTTTACTGCTGCTTTTGTCGGAATGAAAAATATTCATCCCATCTGTATACAAAATGGCAAACTGGCTATTAAAAATAATAATATTAGAATAATAACTTCCCACAAACCCAGTAAAACTGATAACACTATGGGTATTCGGCCTGAAGAAATTTCTTTAATCGCTTCTTCCAGCTCATATACAGTAAAAAATCGCTTTCATGGAAAAATAAAAAGCATAACCAGCAATGGTATTTTTTTACTTGTTCATTTACAAACCCAAAATTTCCAATTTGAAGCGATATGGCCACGAAGCTATCTCAGGGACCACAACCTTGATATTGGTAAAATAGTTACTTTTGGATTTCACGCAGAATCTGTTCATACTTTTTAAAAGAAAAGGTCATTGCCAGGCCGCATATCGGCCCTTCATACAGGATGACAACAACCTTATCAATTCCTATGAAAAACTACATTTGATCTGGTACGACCAGCCGTATAACATTATACGGCATTCGAATCATGGCATGGCGCCAAATTTGTCAAGGATAAATATTGCATTTTTTTAAAGAGACACCGTGATTTTCCTTAAAAAACATTTGACAATATGGATCTGATATGCTTTTCTGTATCAGGTCCGACCAGATAACAAATAGATAAATTTACCTAGAGATAAATTTACCTGAATAAGAAGGAGGTGATATTCACACACTATACGTTAATTGAGTCATAAATTAGGTTTATTGTCCAGGAAAAATCAAAGAATTATTTATCGTTTTAATACATTGATAGAGAGGTATATATGCTGAAGAAAAAATATTTTGTCCATTTATCGTTAGTATTACTGTTAACTTTATTTGCTGCATTTTCAGTCCAGGCCGCTGAAAAACCAGAAGGTTATCCCAGCCAGCCCATTGAAGTTGTTGTTCAATATGGGGCAGGCGGCGGAAGTGATACTTTTGTGCGCAACCTGATGATGCCTGCCCGTAAAGTTTTAAAAACTGCCATTAATGTTACCAATATGACAGGAGCCGCAGGTGTAAAAGCTGCCAACTATGTTTTGAAACAACCTGCTGATGGTTATACCATCTACAATTTCAGCCCGGAACAATTGATTAACACAGCCTTCGGACGTCAGGACTACAAAGAAGAGTTCTCTCCCCTTGTCCAGGTTCAGCAGGACATGAGCATGTTTTATGTCAATCCCAAAGCTGAATATCAAACTGTTCAGGAACTCATTGCCTATGCCAAAAAAAATCCCGGAAAAGTTCAATTTACCGGTACAACACCGGCCAGCCCCGATGAATTAATCATCATGCGATTTGCCAAGGCTGCGGGTATTGATGTCAAATATATCCCCTTTGACAAAGCTCCAAAAAGTCATGCTGCAGTTCTTGGCGGACATCTGGACGTACTCCATGAAGAGCCAGGCAGTGTAATGTCCCTTATTCAAGCCAAAAAACTCATCCCCATAATTGTCTTTAATAACAAACGTCTTGATAAATTCCCGGAAGTCCCCTGTTCAGTCGAGTTGGGCATGGACCTTACCAGTGGTCGCTGGAGAGGTCTGGCAGTCAAAAAAGGAACACCCCAGCCCATCATTGATTATCTTGCAGCTTCTTTAGAAAAAGCTTATAAAAATGGAAGATATCAGGCATATGCCAAGGCATCCCTTCTTGATCAACGTGACGGATGGAAGGGTCCTGTAGAATTCGGTAAATTCTGGGACTCTGAGTATGAAGCTTTCAAGGGAGTCCTGACTGAGTTGGGATATATCAAATAACTTGATTTATTGAAGGAGAGGTTTGTGTTAAAAGCATTATTGAAATCCGAAGTCATTATCAGTGCAATCTGTGCTGCGGGTGCTTTGTACCTCTTTTTCGAAGCAAAAACATTTGGAAATCTAGATGTTTACGGTGGTCAGCTTGGGCCTGGTTTCTGGCCCAAGCTTATCCTTGTTTCGATAATGGCACTCAGCGCTGGCCTTGCATTTACTACGATTAAAGGAGTACTGAAAGGGACAATCCCTGAATACAAAAAAATTGATTTTTCAGCAGATAACGTCAGATTCATAGCGGCAACAACTTTAATTGCCGTATACCTTGGTTTATTACCTGTAATAGGATTTCTGGTATTAACCCCTGTGATGATGATTTCGTTCATGTATCTGCTGGGTGAAAAAAGCAAGGCCTGGATCTTTTCTATCCCCTTTGTTCTTACCCTTGGCATTGTCCTGGTGTTCACAAAGATTATGTATGTCCCCCTGCCCAGAGGCACGGGAATTTTTTTAAAGATCAGCCATTTATTATACTGATCAGGCAAGGAACTTACGCATATGGAAATTTGGTTAGCTAGTTTACTGAACGTGTTGAGCCCAATATCATTGATGCTCATTGCCGGTGGCGTTATGGCGGGTGTCATGCTGGGCGCCATTCCCGGACTTAATTCGCCAATGGGCACGGCTCTGTTGATACCCTTCACTTTTGCCATGGAACCGGCAAATGGGCTAATTTTACTGACTGCTGTTTATTGCGGCGGAACATTTGGTGGCTCTATTTCTGCTATTTTGTTCAATGTTCCGGGGGCACCCGAGGCCTCGGTTACAGGATTTGACGGATATCCCATGGCAAAATCCGGAAAGGCAGGAAAAGCGCTGGGAATTGCAATTATGTGCTCCTGCCTGGGAGGGCTGTTCAGTGTTGCGGTCATGAGCCTTGTATCTCCCCAGCTTGCCAGGGTTGCCTTAAGTTTTTCCGAACCTGAGTATTTTGCCCTGGCCCTGGCTGCCTTAACCCTTATCTCTTCCCTGGGAGGAGATAAAATGCTCAAGGCCTTTTTGATCGGCTGTATTGGATTACTTTTCGCCACCATTGGAATCGATCCAATGACCAGCGTAGAGAGATTTACCTTTGGTGGTGATGCCCTCATGGGAGGAATCAATTTTATCCCAGCCCTTATCGGTGCTTTTGCTGTGGGTGAAATTCTCATAACTGCAGAAGCAGGTCTAAAAAAGACCAAAGAATCCGTAACAAAGGTTTCCACTGAATTACCCAAAATCCTGGAATTGATCAAACTCAAGTGGACGATTCTTCGCTCGGCTGTCATTGGCACCCTGATAGGCATCCTGCCCGGGGTTGGTGCTACCACGGCTGCCTTTGTGGGATACTCGGAAGCGGTTCGCTGGTCAAAACATCCTGAAAAATTCGGAACTGGCATTCCCGAAGGTATTGCTGCTCCTGAAACCTGTAATAATGCAGCAGCCGGCGGGGCAATGGTTCCCCTTCTGACCCTTGGAATTCCTGGAAGCGCAACCACTGCGGTAATTATCGGCGGTTTCATGGTTCATGGCCTACAGCCGGGCCCCATGCTTTTCATTAATCAGCCGGGTCTGATGTACTCGCTTTTTATCGCAATGTTTATGGCAAATATTTTCATGCTCTTTTCCGGTGTTATCGTTGCAAAACTTTTTTCCAATTTCAGGAAAATCAGGTATTCCATACTGGGACCCTGTATCTTTGTGTTTGCTACGGTGGGTGCCTTTGGAATCAGCAACGATATGGTTGATGTCTGGGTAATGTTTGCCTTTGGTCTTATCGGTTATGTGATGAAAAAATTTGACTTTCCAATTGCACCTCTGATTATTGCCCTTGTCCTGGGAGAGCTTGCAGAAATTTCACTCAGGCGGGGAATGAGAATGGCGGATTGGGATCTTTCTGCATTTATTTTGCGGCCCATCGGCGGAACCATCCTCTTGGTAACACTCATCACCGTATTTTTCACAATTTATGGAAAAATGAAGAAAAAACCAAATGTTCTGGCCGGAGAAATCCCTGCAATTAAAAAAGCCTAAAAAAAACCATTTCATTATTATCATTGCAATGGCCGTCTGGTATATCCATTGCAATGATGGTCATGATGATTATCAGGAGAGCAAGAAAAAATGATCATTAACAGTGCCTGTCTTACAGGTGTGAGAAAAATTGAAGTAAGAAAAAGAGAATTGCACCTGTCAGACGATGAAGTGCTTGTAAAAACCCATGCAATGGGGATCTGCGGATCAGACAAGAATCTTTATAACGGTATCATTCCTCCGTCTGGTGGACTTAATACGGAGATGAACACAGAATTTTCCTATCCATATTTTTTTGGACATGAAGCCGGTGGAATCGTTATTGAAGTTGGAAAAAATGTCCGCAATTACAGACCAGGCGACAAAGTCATGGCCTTTGCCTGGGTGGAAACCTATTCTGATTATTTTAAAGCCAAAGAAGAAGAACTGGAACCCGTGCCCCAAGGACTGAACATGGACCTGGCATCCCTTGGTGAACCCATTGGGTGTGCTGTTTTCTCGGGATTATGTTCCAAAGTGCAATTGGGAGATACGGTTGCCGTCATTGGAATGGGGTTTGCCGGCCAGGTAATTGCCCAGGTTGCCAAGCAAAAAGGTGCCCATAAAGTTATAGGGGTAGACGTTGTTGACGGTAAGCTCAAATTAGCCAAAAGTCTTGGACTGGACCATGCTGTCAACAGCTCTGAAACAGATCCCTTATCTGCTATTCTGGATCTTACCCATGGCCAGGGTGCGGATGTTGTTGTTGAGGTAGCTGGAACAGGAGAGGCAGTTCAATTATGTAATGATGCGGTTAAACATAATGGCGTGCTGGTGTTTTACAGCTGGATCACCCAGGATATAAACCTGAACATCTCCCGGTGGCACAACAATTCCCTTGAAGTAGTTAACACGGGGCTGGTACACCACGGCATAATGCAGAGGCATATGTGGGTACCCCAGGCAATCAGGCCTGTGCTCCTGGATCAAATCCAAATTGAGCCATTAATCACCCATTCCTATTCTCTGGATGAAATAGACCAGGCAATGGAGGCTGCAAACAATGATCCCAATGCCGTTAAAGTAATGATACGGCCTTAGAGATACAGTCCGAAATAAATTTTTAAACTATTGATTAAGATTCCATCCAGGATTTTACAGCCTGGGTTGAGGCCATAAACAGATGACAGATTTTTTTTATCGACAACTTGCAAAAGCTTCCAATCAGGAAAAAGTCAATCCAGGTCAGGCAATATCCATAAAAATTGATCTGGCCCTGGCCCATGACGGCACAGGCCCTGAAATACTGAAAAACCTTAGTTCAATGGGTCCAATTGACACAAAAAGTCAGGACAAACCAGGTTGCAGGCGTATCCTTTTTACGCTGGACCATTCTTTTCCAGCCCCGACCATACCTGCCCGTGAATTTCAACGTAATATTTCTCTTTTTGCCAAAGACCATAATATTCGTCTTTTTAAAAATGGCGAAGGGGTTCTTCACCAGGTGGTTGCTGAAGAAGAAAAACTCTGGCCTGGTATGATCATTGTTGGAGCAGATGGCCACGTTGCCACGGCAGGAGCATTTGGTGCCATTGCATTTTCAGTTTCCCCAAAAGAGTTTGCAAAAGAGATGTTCACAGGTCTTCATAGGATAAATGTTCCAGAACAGATAATCATATCCATTGAGGGGGAAAAAAAAGATTATATAATGGCAAGGGATATTGCCATGCATATTGTACACAATTATGGCAGCGCAATAAAAGGCAGGGCAGTACTGCTGACCGGAAGTACCATTGATAAACTCAGCTCCAGTGAAAAGATGTCTGTCTGCAATTTCCTGCCTGAAGGCGGAGTTGTCACAGCCCTTATTCTTCCCAGGGAAGAAATAAAAGCGGAAGAGACAAAACAAGAATACATAAAACAAAAGATTATAAAGATTGCCATAAATTCCAATGAAATAGTACCCATGGTTGCTGTGCATGGAAACCCGCCCCGATTTATCAGGCCCAGTGCTCTGGGGTCAGAAAAAATTTCCATGGCAATTGCCGGGGGATGTTCATCTGGAAGACTGGATGACATGCAGGTAATTGCAGAAATTCTGAAAAAAAACAAAGTGCATCCCAATGTTACCTTCATCATTACCCCGGGCTCCAGAAACGTCATGGAAAAAATGGACAAACTGAATATATCATCCACGTTGAGAAATGCGGGCGCAATCATTATGCCGCCTGGATGCGGTCCCTGTCCCGGGAAACATTTTGGTGTTCTATGCGACAATGATATTGCCATCACAACGACCATAAGCAACAAACCAGGGAGGATTGGAGCCCAGGGGGCAAAAATATATCTGGCATCGCCTCTGACTACTGCCCTCTCAGCTGTAAACGGGAAAATAATAGAACCAGAATAGGTTTTTTAATTCATATAAAAATACCAGTAGAAAAAAAATACGTTTTTTAAACCAACTATTTTTATACCAAAACCATAAGGAGCAATTGAATATGACTTTTAAAAGCGGACGTCACTTTTTACAAATCCCCGGCCCAAGCAATGTACCTGACAGAATTTTACATGCCATTGGCCATCCAACCATGGACCACCGCGGTCCTGATTTCCAGAAAATTTCTGAAGAAGTCCTGTTAGGCTGCCGGCGTATCTTTAAAACTTCGGGCCCTGTATTAATTTTCCCGACATCGGGCACTGGAGCCTGGGAAGCATCCCTGATGAACACCCTGAACCCCGGGGATAAAATTTTGATGTTTGAGACTGGCCACTTTGCAACTCTTTGGCATAATATGGCCAAAAAATTCGGCATAGAAGTCGATTTTGTACCCACAAACTGGCGCCATGGTGTCGACCCCCAGATAGTTCTGGAAAAGCTAAAGGCAGATAAAGACCATAAAATCAAATCCGTAAATGTTGTTCACAACGAAACCTCCACAGGGGTTGCATCCAGGATTCCTGAAATCAGAAAGGCCATTGATGAGGCAAATCACCCTGCCCTGTTCATGGTGGATACAATCTCCTCCCTTGGCTCCCTGGAGTATTGCCATGAAGAATGGAAGGTGGATGTTACTATCAGCTGTTCCCAAAAGGGGTTAATGCTCCCCCCTGGACTTGGTTTTAATGCCATAAGTGAAAAAGCATTGGCAGCTTCCAAGGCCAATACCTTTAAAAGAAGTTTCTGGGACTGGAACGAAATGCTCAAGTCAAATGAAGTCTATTTCTATCCTTCAACACCCTGTACAAACCTGCTATTTGGTCTGCGGGAATCCATTAAAATGCTGGAAGAAGAAGGCCTGGACAATGTTTTTGCAAGACATGATCGCTTTGCCGAGGCAACCCGCCGTGCTGTCAGAACCTGGGGTCTTGAAATACTCTGTGAAAATCCCCTTGAATACAGCAGCGTCTTGACCACGGTACTGATGCCGGAAGGAAAGGGAGCAGATAAGCTGCGAAAAGTGATTCTTGATAATTTTAATATGTCCCTTGGCAGCGGACTGGGAAAAGTGGCGGATAAGATATTCCGTATCGGCCACCTGGGTGATCTCAACGATCTTACCTTAATCGGCACCCTTGCAGGGGTTGAAATGGGTCTGGAACTTGCCGGGGTTGCGCACACCAAAGGCGGAGTTGCAGCAGCCATGGAATATTTGACTGAAATCAAGGCATAAACTTTATCAGGCTGCCATGTTTGGCTTTGCCCATGGCAGCCTTGGCATAATAAAAAATATAATTGAAAAAGGTCGCTGTTTTTTAAACAGAGGAATGTAATGGAAGAGCATGATAAAAAATTTGAACTCCTGCAGGAAAAAATCCAGGGGAATGTACTATACAATGAATTATACCGGTCCCTATATAGCAGCGGGGCATCTCTCTATCGTATAAAACCCCAGGCAGTTGTTCAGCCAAAATCCAGGGATGACCTGGTCAAGACCATTAAATTTGCCCGGGAACACAAGATTCCCATTACTGCCCGGGGCGGTGGAACAAGCCGGGCGGGAAATGAGGTTGGAACGGGTATCATCCTGGACTTTTGTAAATACCTTAACCAGATTATTGAGTTTAATCCAGAAAAAAAATGGGTCAGAATCCAGCCGGGGATTGTACTTACCAGTCTTAATCAGCAGCTCAAAAAGCACAATCTTCATTTTCCCATTGACCCGTCAACAAAAGATTGTGCAACCCTTGGCGGCATGATTGCAAATAATTCCAGCGGTCCCCATGCCATCAAATACGGAACTACCAGAGCCCATATCAAATCTCTGGAACTGATATTGCCCAATGGTGAAATCATTGAAACCGCGAAAAAACCTCTCTCCCATGGCAGGTCAGATATAAATTCCAATTCCGGCGATAGGACTTGGGAAAAAGAAATATACACAAAAATTCCTGAAATCATAAATAAATATGAGAAATATCTTGAACCGGAAAGGCCCTTTGTAAATAAAAATTCATGCGGTTATTATATATGGGACCTGGTGACAGAAGATTCCTTTGATCTTACTCCTCTTCTGGTGGGTTCAGAAGGTACACTTGCCCTGGTATCAGAGGCCACCCTGCAACTTTCAACCATACCCGAAAAATCTTTGAGTGGCTTTGTCTACTTTGATGATCTTGGCAATGTGGGAGAGGCAACCCAGCAGATTCTGGAAGAAGGGGCAACCATGGTGGAAATCATGGAAAAGCATATTCTCGACCTGGCCCGGGAACAGCGCCCTGAACTGGCAGAGTACTTTCCGGAAAATACAGAAGCATCATTATTCATAGAATTTCAGGAAGGATCTGACGAAACTCTTCAAGAAAAATTTGCCAACGTAAAAAAACGGGTCCTTGAAGATAATTCCCTGGCAAAAAGCATGCTCAAGGCCAGAAATGCCGAAGACATGAAAACATTTGCCAAGGTGCGCAGCATTTCAGGACCAATCCTCAACAGGATGAAAGGCCCCAGGAAGCCCATTGCCTTTATTGAGGATGCTGCTGTACATGTGAGCCGGCTGCCTGAATATATCAGCGGTCTTAGAAAGTTATTTGAAAAATTTAAAATAAAAGCGGCAATCTACGGCCATGCCGGTAATGGGAATCTCCACACAATGGCCATATTGGATCTTCGCCAGCAAGAAGATGTCAAGATCATGCTGGATCTGTCCGATGCCCTGTGTGATCTGGTTCTTGGGTTAAAGGGAACCATGAGTGGTGAACATGCAGACGGACGGACCAGGACCTATTTTGTAAAACGGCAATACCCCCATTTGTATGAAGCAATGAAGGAGATCAAGGCAATTTTCGATCCTGAAGGATTGATGAATCCTGGAGTAATCATTTCAGATGATGAAAACCCCCTTGGGGAAAATTTGAAATACGGCCCTGATTTTTCCTTTGTCAAAACAGACAGTTCCTTTGATGAAATGGACTTTCAAGAGCAGATTTTAAATTGCTCAGGCTGTGCCCAATGCAGGGATTATTGCCCCATTGCCAGTTCCAGTCTTGAAGAATGGACCAAAGGCAGAGGGAAAATCACCCTGCTCAGGGAAATTACTTCGGGAAAACTGGATCCTTCCATACTGGAAGCTCCGGAATTTAAAAAAGTTATGGATTCCTGCATCAATTGCAAGAGGTGTCTCACAGAATGCCCTTCAGGAGTTGATGTGCCTTGGCTTGCCATGTCGGAAAGAGCACATTTTGTGAAGAAGAAAGGTGAAAATTTAACAGACCGGGTACTCACAGACACCCGCATGCTGTGCAAACAGGGAAGCATGTTGGCTCCCCTTGCCAATTTTGCCAACACATTCACCCCCCTTCGATGGGGAATGGAAAAAATGATCGGTGTGGAAGCCAAACGGCATCTCCCGGAATTTCGTCATAAAACCCTGAGAAAACTTCTTACACACAGAAAGCCAATCAACGGGGACCGCCAGGTGGTATTTTTCCTGGGGTGTTATACCAACTATAATGATCCCGAAGGCGAGGGTCTGGCCATCATTGATGTGCTGGAACACAATGGCATAAAGGTGATCATGCCGGAATTCAAATGCTGCGGCATTGCGAGAATAAGCGCCGGTGCCCAGGATCAGATCATGGATGACATACATTATAATCTGGACTTACTTAAAAAATACACAACACAAAATATTCCGATCCTGTTCAGTGAACCCAGCTGTGCCCTGGCCATAAAAACCGAATACCCCAGGATTGTTGGATCCGAAGATGCAAAAAAGGTGGCAGAGAACAGCCTGGACATCCACCAATACCTTATGGATCTCCATAGAAAAGGAGAATTAAAAACTGATTTTAAAGAAATGAAATTAAAAATTGGATATCACGTCCCATGCCATCTACGCAGCCTTGGAGTCATCAATGAACCTATTGATCTAATGAAACTGATTCCCGGTATAGAAGTTACAAAATATTCTGATAAATGCTGTGGAATGGGAGGAACTTTTGGACTAAAATCAAAAAACAATGAACTCTCCATGAAAATTGGCAATAGACTTTTTGATGAAATAAATTCATCTGACGTGGATCAAGTGGTGACGGGATGCGGGGCCTGCGGTATGCAGATATATCAAGGCACTTCCCGGGAATCATTGCATCCTGTCAAGCTATTGGCAATGGCTTATAAGGGAGAAAAAATTAGTAAGAATACATCAGAAATAACAATGTAAAGGAATGATAGTATCATGGAAATAAATCAATACGAAATTGAATATGGCGAATATGGAGATACCATTGGGGTTTCCATTAATGTAAGGGGTTTTGATATCCTGCGCTTTAGCAACATCAGCAAGGGTACAGCCTTTACCGTTGATGAAAGAATCAAGTTAAAACTGAGCGGATATCTGCCGCCCCGGGTAAAAACCCTTGAAGAGCAGGTAAAATCAAGCCTGGCCATAATTGCGGAAAAAGAGAGTGACATAGAAAAATTTATCTATGTGAGAAGCCTTTATGACAGGAATGTGGTGCTGGCCCATGCCGTTATTGCCAGCGATGTTCCCAGCTTTCTGCCCATTATCTATACGCCCACCGTGGGCCTTGCCTGCCAGCAGTATTCCTCCAGGTTCAGGAAAGCCCTTGGTATCCATCTTTTTCCCGACAACATTGACTATGCAGAATATATTTTGCAAAATTATACGGACAAGGATATCCGGGTGGCAGTCGTGACTGATAACCAGGGAATCCTGGGAATCGGCGACCAGGGTGCCGGCGGGATTCCCATCTGCAGTGGCAAGCTCATGCTCTATACCCAGGGAGCAGGCATTGCCCCCTGGCACTGCCTGCCCGTTTCCCTGGATGTGGGAACAGACAATGAAGACCTGCTCAATGATCCAGACTATCTGGGCTGGCGCCATAAAAGAATAACCGGTGATGAATACTTTGAATTCATTGAAAAATTTGTCAAAGCCTTTAAAAAAATATTCCCCAAAGCCCTTTGCCAGTGGGAGGATTTTTCAAAGCAGCTCGCCTTTACCATCCGTGATAAATACATTGATGAGGTAATCTCCTTTAATGATGACATTCAGGGAACCGGATCTGTTGCCCTGGCAGGTGTCATTGCTGCCATGAAGGTGAAAAAAGAAAAAATGACTGATCAGGTATACCTGATTCATGGTGCAGGCGCCGGCGGCAGCGGTATTGCCGATTCAATCCAGACCGAACTCATGGAACAGGGCATGGGAAAAGACGAGGCCATTTCAAAGATCTTTACCCTGGATTCCAGGGGAGTTGTCACCTCGGACCGGGATCTGGAACCCTATAAGGAAAATTTTGCCAAAGATCCCAAGTCCCTGTCATGGCTGAAAACACCTGGCGACAACACCCTGGTCAATGTGATTAAAAATGAAAAAGTTACTGTGCTCATCGGCACATCCGGCCAGCATGGCTGTTTTACAAAAGAAGTTGTGGATGCTGTGGCTGCAAACACAGAACAACCGGTTATCCTGCCCCTGAGCAACCCCACCACCAAGGCGGAAGCCATCCCCAGTGATATCTATAAATGGACCAATGGAAAAGCCCTTGTGGCAACTGGATCACCCTTTG
>Ga0307988_1001238_pt1 | contig 14844 bp, 13 predicted proteins | sample EllFjometagen183_FD_203166 | JGI IMG/M metagenome (GOLD analysis project Ga0307988, IMG submission 203166) | Marine microbial communities from Ellis Fjord, Antarctic Ocean - #183 | ecosystem: Environmental > Aquatic > Marine > Unclassified | place: Southern Ocean | collected 2014-10-08 | reverse complement strand
CGGATTATCAGTGAAAATCAGTTTGAGACTCTATTGCCGGCCTTTAAACAGAAAGGCATCTGCTTTATTGTAGTGCGGCTCATGGAAAAAGAGGGTCGCCCGGGTCCTTCGTCGGGCAGAATAAAATTGATTTCTGATCTTTAATTTTCTAAAATTCAACATATCCGATCAATAAATCCAATATTGAGAAATCCATGCATCACTTTAATTATAAGAATAACGAACTTTATTGTGAAAATGTTCCCATATCATCCATTGCACAGAGCGTGGGAACGCCTTTCTATGTGTACTCTCATGCAACCCTGAAACAGCACTTTGATGCTTTTGATGGTGCGTTTTCCGATTTTAGACACCTGACCTGTTATTCAATGAAATCAAACTCCAACAAGGCCCTTCTGGCGCTATTTGCTGGTCGGGGTGGGGGTGTTGATATCGTATCGGGGGGTGAACTTTACAGGGCTTTGAATGCCGGTGTGGATCCCCAAAAAATTGTCTTTTCAGGGGTTGGTAAAAGCCGGCAGGATCTGGAGTATGCCGTATCGTCAGAGATTCTCATGTTTAATGTGGAATCCCCCCAGGAGCTGTTGAAACTGAATGATGTGGCGCTCGAAATCGGTAAAAAAGCCCGCATTTCCATCAGGGTCAATCCGGATGTGGACCCCAAGACCCACCCCTATATTTCCACGGGTCTCAAGGAGAATAAATTCGGTATCGGGGTTGAAGAGGCGCTTCGGCAATATGAGAAGGCAACTACTCTGAGTGGCTTGGATGTGGTGGGTGTATCGTGCCATATCGGCAGTCAATTGACGCAAACGAGCCCTTTTGTGGATGCCCTTAGAAAACTGAAAGAGCTGATCGCGCAGCTTAAAGACATCAATATTTCAATCCGTTATCTGGATCTCGGTGGTGGGTTGGGAATTACCTATGATAGTGAGACCCCCCCGGATCCCGCGGAATACGCCCGGGCCATTAAATCGGAATTGGCGTCTTCAAAATGGACCCTGATTCTGGAACCGGGGCGCGTTATTGTGGGCAATGCGGGTGTATTGATCACAAAGATGCTCTACGCCAAGACCAGTGAAGACAAAAACTTTTTCGTGGTGGATGCGGCCATGAACGATCTCATGCGGCCAAGTCTGTATGGGGCCTACCATGGTGTTCAGCCGGTAAAACAGACGTCAGGCGAAAAAGTAACAGCGGACATCGTTGGGCCCATATGTGAATCCGGCGATTTTCTGGCCAAAGATAGGCAGGTAGTACCTTTGGTGCCTGGAGATTTGATTGCCGTCATGAGTGCGGGTGCCTATGGTTTCAGCATGTCGTCCACCTATAATTCGAGGCCCAGGGTATGTGAAGTGATGGTCAGGGAAGGCCGCTTTGAGATCATTCGACAGCGGGAAACCTTTGAAGACCTTGTGCGGGGGGAATCCATCCCTGATTTCCTGGCGGCTGATTAGATCGGACCATACCAGGAATGGAGTGAAAAAATGGAACCCATTGAATTCTGGAAAATGAGCGGCAGCGGCAATGATTTCATTCTCATTGATAACCGGAAAGGGATTGTACCGGAGCAGGACATGAGTCGCCTGGTGAAACGATCCTGCCGGCGAAGAGAATCCGTTGGGGCCGATGGCGTTATCTTTGTGACCGACTCGAAGGAATATGATTTCGGATGGCGGTTTTTTAATGCGGACGGCGGGGAGGTGGAAATGTGCGGTAACGGTGGACGATGCGTCTCCCGTTTCGCCTGCTTGAAGGGGATTGCCGGTTCGGAAATGACCTTTGAAACGCAAGTGGGCCCCATTTCCGCTCAGGTGGAAGGCCGAGTGGTCAAGGTGCTGATGCCGGAACCCCGAAATGAGAGAATGGATGTTGATCTGGAGATGCTTCCCGGTTGGCGAAGTTGTGATTTTGTGAACACCGGTGTCCCCCACGTGGTGGTGCAGGTGGCGGATCTGGAGAATCACCCTGTGTTGATGCAGGGCCGCGAAATCCGTTATCATGAACTGTTTTCTCCCGAAGGGACCAACGCCAATTTTATGACCGTTATGGGTCCTGATGAATTGGTGGTCAGAACTTATGAAAGGGGTGTGGAAGATGAAACCCTGGCTTGTGGAACAGGCGCAATTGCATCGGCGCTGATGGCGTACCGCCGTGGCATGGTGGTGTCGCCGGTAAAAGTTCACACCCAAGGGGGTGAAATATTAACCATCCACTTAAACAGCGGAGGAAACGGCGACCGAACCGGCGAACGGGTTTGGCTTCAAGGAAACACGTCTGTTATTTACATGGCAACGCTGCATGATGAAGCGCTGTAAGCGTTTAATATGTTCGACGTGTCTCGATCAATGAACCTGAGAAGAATCAGAAAAGGAGATTCCTTATGTTTGAAGGCTCTATAGTAGCAATCGTGACCCCTTTCAAAAATGGTCAGGTGGATGAAGAAGCGTATCGTAAACTCATTGAATTTCAGATCGAAAACGGCACAAGTGCCATTGTTCCCTGTGGGACTACCGGAGAATCGGCGACCCTGGACGCGAATGAACATGCCAGGGTGATCGATATCGCGGTGGAGGCTGTTAACAAACGGGTTCCCGTCATAGCCGGAACCGGCGGAAACAGCACTCGGGAGGCCATAGCGCTATCAAAACATGCCAAGGAAGTGGGGGTGGATGCCACGCTTCAGGTGACGCCCTATTACAACAAACCCACGCAGGAGGGCCTTTTTCGGCATTACGAAGCCATCTTGAAAGCGGTCCCTCTTCCCCAGATCCTTTATAATGTGCCCGGGCGGACGAGCGTTAACATGCTTCCCGAGACGGTGGCAAGGTTGGCGGAATTTCCTGAAATCGTCGCCATCAAGGAAGCATCCGGGAATGTGGGCCAGATGGCGGAAATTGTTCAATTGGCCGGCGACCGGATTACCCTGCTGTCCGGAGATGACAACCTGACCTTGCCGATACTTGCCATTGGCGGAAAAGGGGTGGTTTCCGTTGTGGCCAACATCGCTCCCGGTCTTAGTGCCAATCTGGTGAAAGCCTGGAAGAATGGGAAAATAGAGGAGGCCAGAACCCTTTTCTATAAACTGCTTCCCCTGTGTAAAGCCATGTTTTTTGAAACCAACCCCATACCGGTGAAAACGGCTGCGGCATTAATGGGTTTGATTGGGGATGAAATGAGGTTGCCCCTGTGCCCCATGGCGCCTGCCAACCTGGAAAAATTGAAAACGGTGCTTGCGGGTTACGAACTCATATAAGAGGGAGATCATGGAGGTGATGACATGATTAGAATAACGGTTGCGGGCGCTGCCGGTCGCATGGGGGGAAGAATTGTTGACATGGTTCACCAGAACCCTGGATGCGAACTGGCAGGGGCCTTCGAGCATCCTGAACACGAAAGTATTGGGAAGGATGCGGGATCCATCGCGGGAATCGGTGAACTGGGTGTTAGAATTGCTGGGTCCCTTGATGAGGCCATCAACGGGTCGGATGTGTTGATTGATTTCACCCAGCCGAAAAGTACCCTTCAAAACATGCGGGAGGTATCGAAAAAAGGGATCGCCATGGTTATCGGAACCACTGGAATCCCCGAAGATGGTGTAGCGGAGATCAAGGCCCTTGCGGGAAAAACACCATGCGTCATGGCGCCCAATATGAGTGTGGGCGTCAATGTCATGTTCAAAATTGCGGGAGAGATGGCGCGAATCCTGGGCAATGATTACGATATGGAAATTCTTGAGGCCCACCATCGGCTCAAGAAAGACGCCCCAAGCGGAACCGCCATGCACCTGGGGCGGATCCTGGCGGATGCGGTGGGGCGTGATCTCGAAAAAGTCGGCGTCTATGGTCGTAAGGGAATGATCGGTGAGCGTACCGATGAAGAGATCGGTATCCAGACCTGGCGCGCCGGTGATATCGCGGGAGAACACACGGTCATGTTCGGTGGCATCGGTGAGCGGTTGGAGTTGGTGCATCGTGCCCATAATCGGGATAATTTTGCCAGAGGCGCCGTAAGGGCAGCGCTCTGGATTACCGGACAGCCGGCAGGGTTGTATGATATGCAGGATGTATTGGGACTCAAGTGAGTTTCTTGAAGACGTGTTGATGAAGTCAATATAAATATCCGTTTACGGTTGAAAAACCCTAGGGTCGACAACTGTAAACGGTTAATAATGTGCTTACTGAGGTTTATAATGGAGAGATTTGAAAAGGCCGAACGCTTAAAACAACTTCCCCCTTATCTGTTTAAAGAGATTGATCGGAAGAAAGCCGAAGTAAAGGCCAGAGGTGTGGATATTATTGATCTGGGTGTGGGTGACCCGGATCTGCCCACCCCGGAACATATCATCGGGGAGATGAAGCGTGCGGTTGATGATCCTCTAAATCACCAGTATCCATCCTATTCGGGAATGAATGATTTTAAAGAAGCTGTGGCGCGTTGGTATGGGGAGCGGTTCAGTGTGGATCTGGATCCGGGCTCGGAAGTGGTTTCCCTCATCGGAAGTAAAGAAGGGATTGCGCATCTTCCACTGGCTTTTATCAATCCGGGGGATGTGTCTCTGGTACCCAGTCCCGCTTATCCGGTTTACCATATTGCCACCCTCTTTGCCGGTGGCGAATCCTATTTTATGCCGCTTTTAAGCGAAAATAATTTTTTACCCGACCTGAATGCGATTCCCGCGGATGTGGCGGATCGTGCCAAGTTGATGTTTATTAATTATCCCAATAACCCGACATCCGCAGTGGCTGATCTTGATTTTTTCCGGGCCGTTGTGTCTTTTGCAGATAAACACGATATTCTGGTATGCCACGATGCGGCCTACACGGAGATGGCCTTTGATGGATATCGGCCCCCCAGCTTTCTGGAAGTTGAAGGAGCCAAAGAAGTGGGGATGGAGTTTCATTCCCTTTCCAAAACCTACAATATGACCGGCTGGCGGATCGGTTTCGCCGTTGGAAATTCAGAAGGGGTCGCAGGGCTCGGCGCCATAAAGAGCAATATTGATTCCGGTGTTTTTCAAGCTGTACAAAGGGCAGGTATTGAGGCCATTTCCGGCGATCAGGCTTGTGTAGCAGAGATGAACCGTATCTATTCAGGCCGGCGGGACCTGATGGTTCAAGGACTCAGGGAAGCCGGGTTTGAGCTGGATCCCCCAAAGGCGACCTTCTATTTATGGATTCGGGTGCCCCATGGGTATACGTCTGCTACGCTGGCGACCCGTCTTCTGGAAGAGGCAGGCCTGGTGGTGACCCCGGGTAACGGCTTTGGTGATCCCGGGGAAGGGTATTTCCGCATCGCTTTAACCCAGAACAGAAAAAGGCTTGGGGAGGCCATTGAAAGATTGAAAAGTCTGAAGTTTTAGGGAACTGGAAGAAAATAATATACGCATATCGTGCAGAACCTTTGTTCGTATTCAAGGCGTGATAGCAGGTGCATAGTGAGCTATGTGCCTGTTATCACAACGTAGAAGACGGGCAAAAGGGCAAGCAGGATGTGTAGATTATTTTTTGGAAGTTCCCTTAGGCATTTCAAAGCAGCCGGATCAATGGAAAGCGCTTATATCGGTATCGGATCAAATATCGGTCATAAGATCGATCACTGCAAAAGAGCCATTTCCCTCATGGGAAAGTTGGAGGGGTGTTCCGTGAGGTTGCAGTCGCCCTTTTACCGGACTGAGCCGGTCGGGGTTGAAGGGCAGGATACCTTTGTAAATGGTGTTGTTTGTGTGGATACGGATCTTTCAGCCCTCACACTACTTAAACGCCTTCTTGAAATTGAAACGGATATGGGCAGGGTGAGACTGAAAAAATGGGATGCAAGGGTCATCGATCTGGATATCCTGCTGTTTGGGTCCCGTGTCATCAATAAGCCCGACTTGGTTGTTCCACATCCGCTGATGCACCTGAGACGTTTTGTGCTGACACCCCTGTTGCAGATAGCACCCGACTTGATTCACCCGGTTTTGTGCCAGTCCATAAGGGAATTGGCTGGAGTGCTTCCCGAAAATGGTCAGGCCGTGGAAACTTATGGGAGGTCTTGAATGCTGAAACTGCTGTTTTTTGGAGTTCTGGCTTATTTTGTTTTCCGTTTTGTTCAAAAAGTGCGTTTGTCCGGTGGCACGGAGAACAGAAATACCGGTTCAGGGCCTGTTGATGAGATGGTTCAGGACCCGAATTGTCTGACCTATATCCCAAAGAGTGATGCTATCCGGAAGTCTGTGGGGGGTGAAACTTGCTTTTTTTGCAGTCAGGCATGCGTGGATGAATTTCAACGCAAAAAATGAAATATTATATGTTATAAACGGAATTGGAAGATGAATGACATTCATCTGTAGTGAATTTTTAACTCAGGCGTTTTGTGCCTTTTAAATGCCGGGCTAACCGGAGTGGGAGACATCTATGAAGTTTTTTATTGATACGGCGAACATTGATGAGATTAAAGAGGGGAATGCTCTGGGTATGGTGGATGGTGTTACAACCAACCCCAGCCTGGTGGCCAAAGAGGGAAAGGACTTTCGAGGACTGATTAAAGAGATTTGTGCAATTGTTGCGGGCCCGGTCAGCGCAGAGGTCGTCAGCCTTGAGGCGGGGAAAATGGTTGAGGAAGCGCAGGTCCTGGCGGATCTGGCTGATAACATTGTCATCAAGGTGCCGCTCATTGAAGAGGGGCTGAAGGCTGTGAAGGTCCTGACCGAGAAGGGGATCAAAACCAATGTGACCCTGTGCTTTTCGCCGGTTCAGGCTTTGATGGCTGCAAAGGCGGGAGCCGCCTATATCAGTCCTTTTGTGGGACGGCTTGATGACATCAGTTTTGTGGGAATGGACCTGGTGGAGCAAATCGCCGCCATCTATGAAAACTATGCCTATGATACTGAAATCATCGTGGCCAGCGTGCGAAATCCGACTCATGTACTGGATGCCGCCCTGATTGGAGCTGATATTGCCACAATTCCGTTGAAAGTTATCAAGCAACTGATCAAGCACCCCTTAACCGATATTGGTTTGGAGAATTTTTTGGCGGATTGGAAAAAACTGGGCTAAAAAAGAACTTCAAAAAAAAGGTCTTTTGGGGAGTCGTGGTTGTACTGATCCTTTCCATGTGCTGCCAGGGTCTGGTTTTTGGGGAAATTTTCCGTTATGTGGATAAAAGCGGCGTCTGGCATTTTACCAACCGTAAAACCGACAGTCGCTATCGGCTTTTTATCCGTTCCGGTAACAGGACGGCATCGGAATATCTTATCGAGTACAGTGGTATTGTGAAGAAAGCATCCGATCGTTTTGGCGTTGATATTCATTTTATCAAGGCGATTATCAAGGCTGAATCGGGCTTTGATCAGGATGCAGTCTCAAAAAAAGGCGCCAAAGGTTTGATGCAGTTGATGCCGGGGACGGCCAGCGACATGGAGGTTATGGATCCCCATGATCCGGAAGAGAATATCGTGGGCGGCACCCGGTATTTCAGCCTTTTGCTCAAGCGTTTCAATAACAATAAAACCCTGGCCCTTGCCGCTTACAATGCCGGTCCGGAAAACGTGGAAAACTACAAAGGGATTCCCCCTTTTCCGGAGACCCAGGCGTTTGTTGAAAGGGTGATGCGTTACTATCGCTCTTACAAGAAAACCGGTAACTGACGGGTTGTATTTTTTAGAAGTTTGACTGGCCTGAAAGAACTCTTCAGTTCATTTTATTATTGACAAATCAAGCGGGTCGGATATAATAACTACTTATCTCGCAGTTGTATTTTGAACTGTGAAATCAGAACGGCAAAGGGCTGGCTGAACCGAAAATGCTCAAGGTTTTGCAGCGTTTTTTTGTTGACAACGTAGCTTGGTTCTGTAGAATAGCCTGACTTTGCGGGAATAGCTCAGCTGGTAGAGCTCCACGTTGCCAACGTGGTTGTCGCGGGTTCAAGTCCCGTTTCCCGCTCCATTAAAAGGCGGCATAGCCAAGTGGCTAAGGCAGCGGTCTGCAAAACCGTTATTCATCGGTTCGAATCCGATTGCCGCCTCCAGAAAAAAAATAAAAGGACCGTAAGAAGAAATGCTTACGGTCCTTTTTTTTGGTAAGGATCTATTGGGTCAATGTGATGGCCATATACCCCTTGTTACTTCTTAAGATGTAGAGTGAAATGGTTGTTCCTTCCTTGTATTTTCCGAGCTCTTTCAAATACTGCTCCACGTCTGTCACTTCATGATGGTTGATTTCCTTAATAAGATCACCCGGTATGACGCCAGCTTCCTCTCCCTTGCTTTCCGGTTCAACACCCACCACCATGACGCCTTTTTCAGTTCGAAGTCTGAACTGTTGAATGATTTCAGGGGTTAGATTGGATACGGCAATGCCGAGCGGGTTCTTTTTCTGGATTTCCGTGCTTTGGGCGGCCACCATGGTCTCCGGTCTTTTTCCCAGTTCGATGGTGAATTCCTTTTCAGTGCCGCCGCGCAGTACCATGAGTTTGGTTTTCTGGCCCACGGGTGCTTCGGCGATGGTGCGGCTCAATTCACGACTACTGTCGACTTTCTTGCCATTGACTTCCAGTATGATGTCCTTGTCGCGCATTCCGGCTTTTTCCGCAGGATCACCGGGGAAAACCTTGGTGACCAGAACACCCGAATCTCCCTTGACACCATAATAATCCTTCAGTTCTTTTGAGAGGTCCTGGATGCCGATACCCAGCCAGCCCCGGGTGACTTCACCCTTGCTCTGCAACTGCTCTATGATCCCTTTGGCCATGTTCACGGGAATGGCAAAGCCGATTCCCTGACCCCCGGCGATAATGGCCGTATTGATGCCCACCACTTTTCCGTCCATGTTAATGAGCGGACCGCCGCTGTTGCCCGGGTTGATGGATGCGTCGGTCTGGATAAAGTCATCATAGGGCCCTGAACCGATCACACGGCCTTTGGCGCTGATGATGCCAACGGTGACCGTATGTTCCAGCCCAAACGGGTTTCCGATGGCCATAACCCATTCCCCAACCTTGACATCATCTGAATTGCCGAACTGGATGCTGGGCAGGTCGCCATCCGATTTGATTTTGATGAGGGCCAGATCCGTATTGGGGTCCCGCCCCTTGACTTCTGCATCAAACTCCCGGCCGTCTTTCAGGATCACCTTAATTTTGTCAGCGCCCTCTACCACGTGATTGTTGGTGACGATGTAGCCGGTTTGGTCAATGATGAAACCGGAACCCAGACTCCTTTGTTTGAATCCCTGGCCGGGACGGCCCCCAAAAAATTTCTCAAAAAACTCGCGGAATGGGTCATTTTTTTCAAAGGGCCCACCCTTGAAATGGGGGTCTACGTCCATGCGACGTTTGCCGTTCTTTTCTGAACGAATGTTGACAACGGCAGGACTGTATTTTTCGGCCAGATCCGTGAAACTTTCAGGTATCCACCTTGCCGCATGGGAAGCAGGAATTGAATAGATAAAAGTCGCCACAATCAGGGCGGCTATCAGAAAAACCAGTTGCCTTGCCCTGGGTAGTGACGAAAGCGTTTTATTTCGTGTTAATATTTTCATGGTTTACTCCTTTTCTAGGTTTTGTCCATTCCAGACTCTCCGAGACTTCCATTGGTTGTTCCAATGGTGGATTGTGTGAGAGACGTTTGGGTTTGACGATTACCGGCTTTAGGCAGAATTGCTTTAACCGCTTTCTCCGGTATCCATCCGGATTGACCCTTTGCATCATGTATAAAGATATATCCTTCGTAAGTTTTTGCCAGTTGAACCACTTTTCCATTTTTTACAACGCCTGATTCGGCAGCCGAATCAAATGGCGACACGCGAAGCCGCGTATTGTTACCTACGATGACCCCGGCGTTCAGGTTTCCGTATTGTAATACCATGCCGGTTCCGGCCACCATGATGAGCACAAAACAAAGGCAACCCATCATTTTTAGCGCAGTCCCTCTGAGAATACCAGGGCGGATTCCATTTAAGAGGATCATCATTGAAAAGGTACACAAAGCGATCACGCCGGCCCATGTCCATTGGTTCAGGGTCAACCGTTTGAAAAAATTTATCCAGGATGCTTGTTCGCGTATTCCCAGACCGGATTTTTTCCTGGCAAGCGCCAGATTTGCTTTAATTTGGGCATTTCCCGGATCCAGATAAAGCGCCCGCTCGTAGTTAAGAATCGATTGTCCGATTTCGTTTTTTATGAAATAGGCATTCCCCAGGTTATACAGCAGGGATGAAGTGTATCCCGCCTTGTCCAGGGCTGCTTTGTAATGGGTAATGGCCTGATCGTAGTTCCCTTCCACATAAGCCTTATTCCCCAATACAAAAAGATTCTGCCCCATATTCTCTTTGGCAGCAGCGTTATCTGCCGAATCAAGTACAATCATGCCTAAAATCAGGGTAAAAATCAAGATGCTAACGCTTCTGCCATTTTTAAATATATTCATTTTTTCTCTCCCTGAAAATGAATTCCCGGTAGTATCAGTGGTAAGATGCCGGTTGGCCATGATCCAAATCCTTCAGTTCATGAACCACCAGATCTCGAAGTTTTTGTAGCTCCTCCGCACTAAATGATCGGCCGGAGTAAGCGGCGGCATCCGCATTTTCAAATACCTTTGCCATGCCTTCGCCATGGTTTTCCAGACGATGTTTTATTTCCGCCAGGGTAATGCTGTCAGGGGCTTGCCCCCAGATTTCCCCCAATCGCTCCTGGGAGGCTGTTCTACAAGCGTTGAAAAAGCCGGGTACGTCGTGGGCTGTGATGGCCTGATCCATTTTTCTGATGGACAGGGTGATTTTCTGCTTGACCTGCTTTTTAAGAATCAGCCCTGGATCATTTAACCGCCTTTTCTGTCGGCGGTTGAAAAAGAGCCCCAGAAAAATGGCGCCTACGGGAAGACCCTGAGCTCCCATGAACCAGGGATTTTCAACCAGCGGTCTCAGGCTTTTCACCGAAGTTCCCATGGCCATACGGATGGGCGCAAGATGACTGTTTTGGGAGCTTTTGCCTTCAGCCGGAACCGGTTGTTCGGATGCGTTGACCGTTTGCTTCGCTTTAAAAGTCGTTGATTGTCCGGGATGTGCTTGTGCCGCAGTTACGGTCAAAGGGATTGAGTCTGTTTTCAAGGTGATATATTTTTCCTTTTCCGTATCAAAATAGCTAAATGTAATGGGCGGAATAGTCTTGATGGCGTTGTTCATGGGGATAACGGCCTGTTCGAAAAACTTCTCTCCGGTGTATCCCGCACTGTTTAGAGGTTTGAATGATGCGGATGGTCTGTAGGTCTTCCATCCCTCATCCATTTTCAATGCAGGCGTGGATACGCGGTCAAAATTGCCGGTTCCCTTGATATGCATCTTGATGGTGATGGGGTCTCCCACCATTGCTTTTTGGGGTTTTGCCGTGGCGGAAAATTTGAATTGACCCACTGCACCGGCAAAATTTTTTGGGCGACCCATTTTAGGCAGGGGTAGCACACGAATTTTGAGTCTGGGATTGGTTAGTTTGACCGATTCTTCGCGAATATTCTGGAAAAAACCGTTGAAGAAATCGTCATCGAATCGGCCACGAGCAAAGGGGCTGCTGCGGCGCGACTGCTCGGGGATGTTCAGGGTGGCATCCAATTCCGCCGACACCGGGTGTTCTCCCTCTTTTATGGCGCTCATGGCCGTGTACCAGGTCAGAACATTGTAAGGAATCCCATCTAAAACTTCCTCTGTCTGTTCCGGTTTGTCCTTCAGTTCACGACAGGCAAATGCGCCCCCTGTGATAACCGGTAGTGTCCTCAAGCTGGCTTGAACGCCCTGGTGGAAGTAGGCCTTGATTTCCATGGGGAGCAATTCGCCCACATAAGCACGACCTGCACGGGGAAGAACCCGCAGAAACGCCGGTTTGCCTTCTTCCCAGCTCATAAGCTGCCCCTTTTTAATGCGGTCGCCGGTCTTTCCGGCGGCCCTGTTTTGAGCCGGTTGCCGGGAGGAGGGGAGGGCGCTCCCCATTGAGTGCCGGGATGCCCCCTGGGCCACATGAAGGATAACTCTTTCGGATTTCTGAACATTTCCATTGATGTCGGCTTGAACCGGAGGGATCATAAAATCCCCCGAATGTTCCGGTTGAACTTGAAACAGGTAGCTCGTGGTGGCGGAGACGCGGCCGTTAATGGATTGATACTGGCTGCTACGGCCCATGGCATAAAACCGAAGCCCGTCTACGGACCTCAGCTCCGGAGGGCCGGCCTGTTCGCCTGAAACCTGAACCACCAGAATGGCCGCTTCTCCCATGGCGATGCGCCCGGGTTCAATGGTGGCGGAGACGCGGCCGTGGGAAACGCCTGAGGTGTTGTTTCCACTCCCCTTGCCCCAACCCGCCTGGCTACCACTGGAAAAGAAAGCCACTGCCCCGGCTACCAGGAGAAACATGGCTCCGGCCCCCAGACGTCGACGATTGGGCATTCGTCGCAGGGTTATGACTTTTTCTCCCATGTTTGTTTCGGGATGTTCCATTACCAGTCCCTCCTTTTTTGATCCTGAGGCTTGCCGCCCGAACCCATGTTCTGAGCGGTCATGGGCATGGCTTTCTCATCGCCCTTGAGAGAATCCAGTAAATTTTTAGCCTGTTCTTCTGTCATTTGTCCCGGTCGTCGACGTCTGGGTGCCTGGGCCGACTGGGTTTGGTCGGGCTTTTGTGAAGATTTTAGTTCATCCTTTTTGTTTTTGTGAGCATTTGCCTGTTTCTGGTCTCCTTTATCCTGCTGATTTTTTTGTGAGTCTGCTTTTGCGTTTTTGTTCTGTTGTTTGTCTTTCTCTCCTGAATTCTGCTTTTGATTTTGTGCGGATTTCTTGTCTTGTCCGTCTTTATTCTGCTTTTGTTTCGAATTTTTCTTATCAGCCTGTTGGTTTTCCTGCTTATCGTCCTTCTTTTTATCCTTATTCTGATCCTTGTCATTTTTATTATTACATTTGTTGCAGTCTTTCTGATTCTTTTTGAGTGCTTCCAAACGTTTCTTCACAAAATCCCGGTTAAACTTCGCATCCTGATCTTCTGGTTTCAGTTTCAAAGCGTTTTCGTAGGCTTGAATTGAAGCCTGCCAGTTTTTGATGGTCTCCTGGGGCTTTTGTTTTTCCGCTCCCTCCCCTTGCCGATACAGGGTGTTTCCCATGTTGTAATAGGATTGGTTCTGCAGATTGATGTCCTGAACATTGAGAGATCGTTCAAATGACTTTAACGCCTCCGGGTATTGTTTACCCTTGTAGGCGGCTGTTCCCAGGTTGAATTGCAGTTGGGGGTCTTCGGGAGCTTCCTCTGCTTCGGATCTGTACCCTTCAACTGCCAGATCAAAATTTCCAGCCTTGTATGCCGCTTCAGCGCTGCCCGGCGAAGCATGGGCACCCCGGTATCCCAGTAGGACAAGGACCAACAGCACCAGCACGGCGAGGGAAGTTGCGCCTGCGGTACGCCCAGCCTTTGGAATGCGCCGGTAGGCGGTTTTAATGGCGGGAAAGTTTTTCCGGTTCCTTTTGCGGTCGGAAATGGCAAACTCAGCCAGCAACAGGATGAGTGCCAGCATAAGGGGCCACTGGAATCTTTCGATGGGGACCCGCTGCATCCTTTCGGCAAGATCCTGTTTCGGCACCAGACTGAGTTTTTCCCTGTAGATGGCTTCCAGCCCTTCAGCCTGTTGCCCCAGCGGCTCATAGCGACCTCCGGAGGTCTCGGCAATTTTTTGAAGCATGGTTTCATCCAGGCGGGATTTCACCGGTTGCCCTTTTTCATCTTTTACGAAAGCCCCATTTTTTCCGCCGCTCATAAGCGGAATCAGCTCACCTGAAGGGGTTCCTACGCCCACGGTGTAAATTGTCAACCCTCTTTTTTTTGCCTCTGTGGCTGCGGAGAGGGCTTCTCCTTCCAGGTCTTCCCCGTCGGTCACCAGGACCAGAATCTTATGATTGGCATCATTTTGAAAGGCGGCTTCCGCTTCATCAATGGCGCTGGCCAGGTCCGTTCCCCCTTGGGGGATGATTTCCGTATCCAGGGCTTCAAGGGAGTTTCTGAAAGCGTCATAATCGAGGGTCAGAGGGCACATGAGAAATGCGGTCCCGGCAAAAGGCAGGAGTCCTACCCGGTCCCCTTCCAGTTTGGAAACAAAATCCATGATGCCGAATTTGCTGCGTTCGAGACGGTTGGGTTTCACGTCTTCCGCCAACATGCTTTTAGATGTGTCCACCGCAATCAGGATATCGATCCCTTTTCGCTTGACTTCTTTCCATTGAAAGCCCATTTGGGGCCTTGCCAACGCCACAAAAATCGCGGCCACCGCCAGCACCAGGATCACCCGTTTGATCATCCGTTTCTTGGGGGAAACCCCCTGGGTGAGCTTTTCAAGCAGATGGCCGGAGGCGAATTTATGCAAGGCCGCGGTGCTCTTTTTCTGAAAATGGTAGAAACTTAAAGCCAGGATTCCGCAGGCCGCCACTCCTGCCAACAACCAGATGGAATGTGCGAATTGCATGGTCTTATTTCCTTTCGTTTTGTTAGCTATTAGCCTTTAGCTGTCGAGCTTGATGAATGAAATAACCGTCAACTGACAACCGGTAACTGTAAACCGTTTTAAGGTAACCGCCGAAAACGGGTCTGGTTCAGGGTCAACTCAATACCCATGAGCAGAAGCGCTCCCAGGGCCGCCCACAAAAACATCTCGTTTCGATGTTCAAATTTCTTTATTTTTCGGGTGGATGTTTCGAGTTTGTTGATATCATGGTATATCTTTTCCAGAGAGTCGGTATCCGTGGCCCGGTAATACGCTGCACCGGTCATTTGGGCCACCTGTTTCAGGGTTTTCTCATCAATATCCACTTTGGCGCGGACAATCTTTTTGTTACCAAA
>Ga0307988_1001236_pt1 | contig 14856 bp, 12 predicted proteins | sample EllFjometagen183_FD_203166 | JGI IMG/M metagenome (GOLD analysis project Ga0307988, IMG submission 203166) | Marine microbial communities from Ellis Fjord, Antarctic Ocean - #183 | ecosystem: Environmental > Aquatic > Marine > Unclassified | place: Southern Ocean | collected 2014-10-08 | reverse complement strand
ATAATTCAAGCGAAAAACTGTTTTTTTTTTGAATTTAATTGGATTTTTTTAAAATAACATGTATTTTTATTGACAACGTGGTTTACTGAATATATACCTGGTCGATTGCTTTTAAGTTGTTGTCTGTGATTAGGGTATCTATTTCTTTTAGTTCGGCAAACTTCGCTAGGGCTTTGTGTTTGAATTTTGTGCTTTCGGTAAGAATAAATGTTTTGTCGGAAATTTTTACTGAGAGTTTTTCGTAACTGGCGAGGTTTAAGTCGGAAGTGTAAAAACCTTCCTGTGTATCTGCTCCGTCACAACCTGTGAGTAGTAAATCAACGTGGTAATCTGACAGATATTTTTCGGCAGCAGGGCCGACTAGATCCATGGAAGTTGTACGTAATTCGCCGCCCGTCAGTATGACTTTAGTTTGTGTCTGGAAAAGCGCGGAGGCTATTGGGATTGAGTTTGTCAATACTGTTATCGGAAGATTTTTTTGCGCCAATAATTTGGCAAATGCTAGAGTTGTCCCTCCGGTACTGAGCATTAAAGTTTTGACTTCAGGCATTTGCTCTAGTATTTCAATCATCTTGACGGCAATTGCGTTTTTAACTGGAGAATCTATCATGCTTTCGCAAATTTTCGACTTGGGAATAGCTCCGCCTTTAACTTGCACTGCTAAACCATTCTTCTCTAGAAATGCAATATCACGGCGTATTGTCATCTCGGATACGGCAAAATATTTTGCTTCATCATTTATGTCGATGTGCCCTAAAGTATCTATTCTAGTTTTTAATTCCTGTTGTCGTGCGTTCATTTGATGCACCTCCAATGTTAAAAAATAACACGAATTGGTAATTTATCAACACCTTTTTGAGAAAATCTTATTGTTTCTTTTCATTATGTAGATTATAATATTTGCAAACAAATAAACAACAGGAGACATTTTATGGCTTACGATCCGACAAAATACCAAATTGATTTTAATGAATATCCGAAAATTATAACGGATACAGTTCCAGGTCCAAAAAGTAATGCGCTTCACGCTCGTGCGGTAAAACATTATCGCGGTCTATCAGGTCAAGTAAAACTTTTCCCGGTAGCCTTCGAAAGCGGTCAGGGTTGCACATTACAAGATGCTGACGGTAATAAATTTATTGATTTTTCCAGCGGAATATATGTTACTACTTTGGGACATTGCCATCCAAAGATTTCGGAAGGCATTGCTAAATATGCTAACAAATTAATGAATGCTCATGATTTTACATCTGAAATTAAAGTTAAATTATTAGAAAAAATGGCTAAATGTCTACCTGGTGATCTAAATAGTTTCCAACTTTATGACAGCGGTACGACTGCTGTTGAAGCTGGGTTGCGTACATGCCGCGCCGCTACTGGTAAACATGAATTCATAAGTTGTTTTATGGATTTTCATGGCAAAAGCGGACACGCAATCAGTCTGGCACGCATGACTAAATTCAGCGGGTCGACTCGTGCTCCTGGCTTTTATATGGTTCCTCGTCCTGATACTTACCGCCCGTGGTGGGTTCGCAGTGATGGTACAATAGATACAGAAAAGTATTTGGAGTTTTATGATACTTTTATCAGAGAAAGCACTACTGGTCAAGTTGCAGCATTCGTGCTGGAACCGATTCAGGGCTGGGGCGGTTCTATTATGCCTCCTGATGATTTCTTCCCGAAACTCAAAAAATTCCTTGAGGAACGTGATATTCTCTTATTTGCTGACGAAGTCCTGACCAGCATGGGTCGTACCGGTAAATTCCTCGCTATGGAACATTGGGATGTAGTTCCAGACGTGGTTACTCTCGGCAAAGGTTTTGGTAACGGTTTCCCGGTAACAGCTATGGCAGTACGTACACCTTACGCTGACGCGGTTGATAAGATTAGTGCTTCTACCAGTTACGGCGGCAACCCTATGGCTTGCGCAGCAGCTCTGGCTTGTTTCGAAGTTATCGAAGAAGAAAACTTGCTTGAACATGCTCAGCATTTGGAAAAAGTTTTTACCGAAATAATGAACGGTTGGAAAGATAAATATAAAATAGTTGGTGATGTCCGCGCCAAAGGTTGCCTCCTTGGAGTGGAACTGGTCAAGGATAAAGAAACTAAAGAGCCATTTGATGAGGCTGGGAAACTGGTTTATCAAAAAGCCTTCCGTAAAGGGCTTGCATGGATTCCGGCTGGACATATATTAAGAATGAGTCCTCCGATTATCATGCCGGAAGAAGTAGCACGTAAAGGTATGGAAATGATTGAAGAAGCGATTGCTGAAACAGAAAAGGAACTGCTCGGATGAAAACAATAAAATTCGGTGTAATTGGTTGTGGTTTGATGGGTAGAGAGTTTGCCAGCGCGGTAGCGCGCTGGTGTCATTTGACTGACATGCAAGCAAAGCCTGAAATTATTGCGATATGTGATAAAAATGAAGCAATGCTGAAGTGGTTTACTGATGCGCTGTCAACTATAACTCAAGTTACTGACGACTACAAAGAACTATTGTTAAATCCCGAAATAGACGCTATTTATTGTGCGGTGCCACACAATTTGCATGAGCAATTTTACTGTGATATTATCAAAGCCGGCAAACATCTGCTTGGCGAAAAACCTTTTGGTATAGACAAAGATGCTAATGATGAAATAATGAAATACATCAAAGAGCATCCCGATGTATTTGTACGCTGCAGTTCAGAATTTCCATTTCATCCGCCTATGCAACGTCTGGGAAAAATGATTGAAGACAAATTCTTTGGTCAAATAATTGAAGTTAATTCAGGATTCCTGCATTCGTCTGATCTAAATCAGGAAAAAGTTATCAACTGGAAACGAATGATTGACTTTAACGGTGAATACGGTTGTCTCGGAGATTTGGGGATGCATCCCTGCCACATGCCTTTCAAGGCTGGCTGGTATCCTAAGAATGTCCGAGCGATACTTTCAAACATTGTCAAAGAACGCCCGGACGGCAAAGGCAATATGGTTCCTTGCGAGACTTGGGATAACGGGACTATGCTTTGTGAAACGGAAGACCCGAATACAGGGGAAATGTTTCCAATGACGATCAAGACCCAGCGCATTGCGCCCGGTGAGACCGACACATGGTATTTTGAAGTAAAAGGCATGAAAGGTTGTGGGCGCTGGAACAGCAAAAAACCAAGGACACTTGAAATTCTTGAATACGATGGAGGCGAGCAGGCATGGCAGCAGATTGATATGGGAGCGCAAGTAGCATTCCCTGGAATAACTGGCGGAATCTTTGAACTCGGATTCTCTGATACCATCCAGCAAATGTGGGCGGCATTCGTTTACGAGTTGACAGAAGGCAAAGTTAAGAGTAAGTTTGCTTCATGTGTTACGCCGGAAGAAGTCGCGTTCAGCCATCGTTTATTGACCGCAGCGCTGAAAAGCCAAAAAAACAGTACAACTGAAAAAGTATGAGGTGTTAATATGAGTAATATAGATAAAACAACAATGATTGAATTGTCCGGCAATGCCGCTGTAGAAGCAGAAAAAGCATGTCGCCAGCAATTACAAGAATGGGAAATGGCCATGCCGGAAGTTACTCCTCTGTTATTAGATTTCGGCTTAGGTAAATTTGAAGATACAGGATTAACAGAATTTTGGATTGCCAACGAGATTGAGGCAGGATACTGCGGGAAATATATGTTTGTCTTCGATGGACAGCGTTGTCCAATGCATCGTCATAAAAATAAACTTGAAACTTTTTTCATTGTCAAAGGAACTGTCGTGATGACTTATGACGACAGAGAATTTGAAATGAAGCCGGGTGATACCCTGACTGTCGAATGCTGGAAATATCATAGCTTTGTTGGTAAGGGAGCTTGCCTGTTACTTGAAATATCCAAACCCTGTATTATTGTCGATAATTATTTTAAAAACACCGCTATCCCAGTTGGCGGAAACTATAAAGGTGAATAAATGAGCTTGAAAGCCGGAACAGCAGTAATTGATATAAGTCCTGAAACTCCAATGTTCCTTGTGGGATATCCGCATGTGGAACGTGTTTCTGAGGGGATTCATGACCCTTTGTTTGCAAGTGCCTTGTATCTTGGCAATGGAAGTGATTCACTGATTATGATAGCGATTGATCTGCTTTTTCTTGATGCAAAATTTATTGGAGAAATACGCAGCGAAATATCTGCAAAAACTGATGTGAAAGCTAAAAATATTATGATTAGCTGTACTCATACCCATTCAGGACCAGTGACTATTGATATGCTGGCATTCAGGAATGATCCGATAGTTCCCGGAGTTGATCCAAAATATATGAATCAATTAAAACAAAATATAGTTAAGTCTGCAATAAAAGCTGTAAATAACGCAAAATCAGCTGAAATCGCGGTCACTTCAGCTGACGTAACAGGTGTCGGGTGTAATCGTCATAATCCAGACGGACCGCGTGATCCTGAAGCCGGAATTTTGGTCATACGTGATTCAGTAACAAAAAAAATAGAGGCTTTATCTTTGATTTACTGTATGCATCCGACTGTTTTACATGAGGATTCAAAACTTGTTTCTTCAGACTTTCCCGGCTATACACGTGAATATCTCAAATCACAATTTGGGAACGATATTACGATACTTTATCATACCGGCCCGGAAGGAAATTTAAGCCCGAGATATGATGTAAAAGGACAAACATTTGAGGAAGCGGAAAGGCTAGGAAATATTCTTGCTGAGTCTGTCACAGAAAAAATAAATTTATTATCTAATGACGACTTTAAAGATAATCCCCCGATTGGCGTGACAAACAGAATGATCTCACCTATCAGGCGTAAACTGCCAAGTTTAGAAGAAGCAAAAGAAAATCTTAAATTCCGTAAATCAGAATTCGAGCGACTTAAATCAGAAAAAGCCAGGCACGGCCCGGTGAGAACTGCTGAATGTTCAGTATTCGGAGCCGAGGAAACGCTTTTTTTAGCAAAATGCGTAAACGATGGAACTCTTGATAAAGTTCTCGCAGACTATCAAAAAATAGAAGTGCAGGTACTACACATAGGTGAAGCATACATCGTTGCCTTTCCCGGTGAAATGTTTGTTGAATTTTCGCTGGAATTAAAAAATAAATCACCAGAAAAAACTTTTGCTATTTGCTTGGCTAACGGTGAAATGCAGGGGTATATAGTTACAGAAGACGCATCCGGTTATGAAGCTGACAACAGCTTATTTATGCCGAAAACCGGAACAATTATGGTTAAAGCAGCGCTAGAACTAATTTCCCAATAGGCATAGATCTTGGCACCAGCAGGAATATTTCAAAAAATTATAGAATATGATGTTAAAAAACATAAACAGGAGAAACGTTCATGGAAAAGAATATAAATGTATTGGTTGCGCAGTCGGGCGGACCGACACCGGTGATCAACAACTCTCTGCGAGGAGTCATAGAAACCTGTCGCGATTACCCGTCCAAATTCGGAAAAATCTATGCCGGCTGGCACGGAGTTGAAGGCATTCTCCAAGAGGAACTGATTGAGATATCGGCTCAACCCCAAAAAGAAATTGATCTATTGGCTACAACTCCTGCCGCAGGAGCAATTGGCACTTGTCGCTATAAACTATCTAAAGATCGTCCAGAGGATTTTGAGCGAATTATCGAGGTACTAAAAGCTCACAATATTGGCTACTTTTTCTACATTGGCGGCAATGACTCTATGGATACCGCCAATAAGTTGTCCGATTTAGCTAAAGAGAAACAGCTGGATCTTAACGTAGTGGGAATTCCGAAAACGGTTGATAATGATTTGGGCGATCAGGAGATAACATACTGCGACCATACCCCCGGTTATGGCTCAATCGCTCGTTATTGGGCTAATATAATCCAAAATGCAAATGAGGAAAGTATGGGTTGTTGCACGCACAATCCCGTCATCGTCATGGAGGCAATGGGCCGCGGCACAGGTTTCATTCCAGCCGCTGCAAGACTGGGAGACCCAAACCGTGAAATACCTATGCTTATCGTGATGCCAGAAAAGAAAATTACTCTTGAGCAAATTGGCGACACCGTCACTGACAAACTTAAACAAGGCGATCGTTGTATTGTTATCGTCAATAGAGGGCAGGAGTTCGTAAGTTTCAGTGAGGATGCCGACGCCTTCGGGCATACCGACGGTCTTGATCCTTACGGTCGCTCGAATGCTACAATTGTCAACCACTATTTGAATCAAAAGAAACTTTCCAAATATGGACCATCTTGGAACAATGTTTCCGGGCTTGAACAGCGTATGGTGTCAAACCTTGCCTCTAAAGTCGATCAAGAAGAAGCTTTTTTCGTTGCAAGGCATGCAGTTGAAATTGCTCTCAAGGAGGGTACGGGATGGATGTCCACCATTGAGCGCAAACCCGGAGAAACCTATGAAGCTTATTACGACAAGGTTGCGTTAACTGTAATTGCGAACTCTATACGGGAAGTGCCGAATGACTGGATCACAGAAGACGGTTTTGATGTGACTGACGATTTCGTTAAATACGCCAAACCTCTCATCGGTGACGAGTGGGCCGAGGTGCCACTTGAAGGTGGTGTCCAGAGATTTGCCCGTTTTAAGAACATTTTCGCGGAGAAACGGTGTAAAAAGTATGTGCCGATATTGTACAGGTCATAGAAAAAAGCATTATCTGTTCTTAATTTCCTTATTGAGAAAAAATTGCAACAAAAAATCACCCGTGTAAGTGTTTATCCAACTCTCGGTATAGTATTAATCTTAAATCTGTAAAGAAATCAGGAAAAATTGTTTTATGAAAAATGTAGTTATTGAAAATGGGAAAATCATAATAGACGGTAAAGCTGAACAAATTATTTCAGGAGCAATTCATTATTTTAGAGTGCTCCCCGAGCTTTGGGAAGACCGTTTGTTGAAAGCTAAACAATGTGGTTTAAATACTATTGAAACTTACATGTGCTGGAATTTGCATGAACCGCAAGAAGGCAAATTTAATTTTGATGGTTTACTGAATTTTAAAAAATTTATCAAAATAGCGGAAAAACTTGGTTTATGGGTAATAGTCCGTCCTGGGCCATACATTTGCGCGGAATGGGAAAACGGCGGTTTGCCAAGTTGGCTGATGACTAAAGAAGGTTTACGTCTGCGTTGTATGAACAAAACATATCTTACTACTCTTGAACCATTTCTCAATGAAGCTTTAACTCGTTTAAAAAAACTGCAATATACAGAAAATGGCCCGGTTATCGCTGTGCAAGTTGAAAATGAATACGGCTGTTTCGGAGAAGACCACGAATACATTCGTCATGTCCGCCAAATTTTCCTTGATAATGATATAAATGTTCCATTGTTTACTTCCGATGGTCCAGCCGACGATCTTATTCAAGGCGGGACTATTCCTGAATTAACTATGACTCTCAATTTTGGCAGTGACCCAGTTGGGGCTTTTGCTGTCGGGCGCAAATATCGCCCTAAAGGACCTGATTTTTGCATGGAATTCTGGAATGGCTGGTTCGACCACTGGGGCGAGGAACATCACGTACGTGGCTTTGATGACGCAGCTGACACGCTTGACCAAATGTTAAAAATGGGCGCTAATATTAATTTTTATATGTTTCACGGCGGAACCAATTTTAATTTCTGGAACGGCGCTAATTATGCAGATAACAAACTACAACCGACAACAACCAGTTACGATTATGACGCAGCATTGAGTGAATGCGGTGATCCTACAGAAAAATATTTTGCCTTTCAGAAAATCATAAAAAAATATAATAAATCTGGTGAATATGGAACTCCGAAAGCATCACACAAAATAGCTTATAACGATGCTGTTTTGATAGAATCAGCAAGTTTGCTGGATAATTTAGATTTATTAGGTAAAAAGCATGATAGTATCACACCTGAATCCATGGAATACTGGGGGCAGGATTTTGGTTTCATTCACTACCGCACGAAACTTAGCGGTCCCGTAAACGGCCGAAAGCTTGGCTTGGATAAAGTCCATGACCGCGCTTTGCTTTTTCTTGATGGCAAATATTTTGCTACTTACTACCGTAATGATGAAATTAATGAATTTGATATTGATATTCCGGATGGCGGCGCTCAACTGGATATTTTGGTAGAAAATATGGGACGTATAAATTACGGCACCGAAGTCGGCAAAGACTTAAAGGGAATTCTGGGCGGCGTAAGAATCTACCTGCAAAACCAGCATTACTGGGAAACCTGGAATTTACCGCTGGATAACATCAATAAGCTTTGCTATAGTAATTTAAAGCAAGAAACCAACCAACCAACATTTCACCGTAGCATGCTAGAAATAGATGAAACGGCAGATACATTTTTGAAATTTCCCGGTAAAAAAGGATGTGTTTGGATCAATGGTTTTAACATTGGACGTTACTGGGAAGCAGGTCCACAGAAAACTCTATACATCCCAAGCGCCCTGCTTAAAAAAGGCAACAATGAAATAGTTGTTTTCGAGTTACATGAACTCTATAGCAACAATTTAAAATTCACAGCTACCCCTAACTTAGGATAACAAAAGGAAAAATTGAAATGAATGGACCAAAAGTCGCAGTAATAGGAGCTGGCAGTTATTTTTTCGGCAAACCAGTAATCTGGAATATGGTAAAAAGCGAAATTCTTTCCGGCGGTACTTTGGTATTGGTGGACACTAACCCCGATACTTTAAAGACAATGATGGATCTAGCACAGCGAGCAATTGATGCCACTAATTCCCCAACCAAAGTAATCGGTTCAACAGATCGCCGGGAAGTTATTAAAGACTGCGATTTTGTGGTTTTAAGTTTTTCCGTCAGAAACGCCTGGTATCGTGGAGTCGACACCAGGATTTCTAAAAAATACGGAGTAACAATGTGTTCATCAGACACTATCGGCCCAGGTGGAATATTCAGAGCTATGCGTGAGATTCCTGAAGTTTTGGCAATCTGCAGTGACATTGAAGAATTATGTCCTGAAGCCTGGTTGATTAATTTCATCAATCCGACTTCGGTTCTCGGTATCGCTCTGATGCGTTACGCACCTAATGTCAAAAGTTTTGCGCTCTGCGATGGAAATCACTTGCCTATATCTACAACATACTATATGCATTTAGCCGGACTTATCGGAGAAAAAGAAACTCCAAGCGCGGAAATGATAGAAAAATTTGAATATAAAATAGCCGGAGTAAACCATTGCACTTTTTTGACTGAATGTCGCTACGATGGAGAAGATCGGATGCAGTATTTTAAGGAAAATTTGCAGAAACATGCCAAGGACGAACAATTGAAGGGTCCAAGTCCTAAAGCTAAACCCCGCCTAAACTATGACTACGCCTTGCAATTGATGGATATTTACGAGGCATATCCGACCGCAATCAGCCATACCAAGGAATACGTTCCATTTTTTCAGAGATATGGTGTTATACCCAATACGCCGGAACCGATTATTCCTTTCGATGCCTACCTTCGCGCTGAAGAAATGGCCGAAGCTTGGGAAAAAACTAAGAAAATGGCTTCAGGAGAAACTTCAATTGAAGAATTTCTCAGTCTTGATCATGGCGATCACGCTACCGATATTATTGAAAGCATGTGGGGCAATTTAGGAAAATCATTTTTCATCAACAGTGCCAATCGCGGAGCTGTTACAAATATGCCTGATGATGCCTTCCTCGAGCTTGAATGCAATGTTGATATAAAAAACGGTCCGCAACCTAAACCGTTCGGCGAAATGCCGCGTGGCATTCTTGGTCTCCAGATGCAGGTACTTGACACGCATGAATTAACAGCCGAAGCAGCGGTAACTTGCAACCACAATATTTTATTACGTGCCATGATGACTGATCCATTAATCAACAATATAGGAGATGCCAAAATGATAATCAAAGAACTGTTAGAAATCGAACAGGATATCCTGCCTAAAAAATGGTATCAATAAGCCTTTTGAGTAAGCGTAGAATCTTGCATCTTTTGAATGCAAATACAGTTCTGCGAGGTGGGGAGTGACTTTTAAAACAGCTAATTTTCATAAGGAATATATATATGAAACCAGAATGGTTAAAAGACGCAGTAATATATCAGATATATCCACAATCATTTCAAGACACTAATGTCGACGGCATAGGGGATTTTTATGGTATAATTCAACGATTAGACTACATTAAAAGTATTGGAGTCAATACCATATGGCTGAATCCATGTTTTGATTCTCCATTTGAGGATGCCGGTTATGATGTCAGGGATTTTCTAAAAGCAGCACCGAGATACGGTAGCAATGATGATTTAGTTAAACTTTTTAAACAGGCAAAATCCAAAGGACTTAAAGTTATTCTTGACCTTGTCGCTGGTCACACATCAATTCAACATCAGTGGTTTGTTGAATCTTCTAAACCTGAAAAAAATGAATGTTCTGATCTTTATATTTGGATGAACCGTGATTTTGATCCGGCTATTGGACCAACTGAAAAAAATTATCTCCATAATTTTTTCCCTTGTCAGCCCGCATTAAATTTTGGTTATGCTGAAATTAATAAGCCATGGCAAGACCCGATTGACGCTCCTGGCCCCCTGAAAAATATTCAAATGCTTAAAGATGTGATGGCATTCTGGATGAATAAAGGCTGCGACGGTTTCCGGGTTGATATGGCTTCATCTTTAGTCAAAAACGATCCAGGATTAAAAAAAACAACCAAGATATGGCATAATATCCGCAGTTGGTTTGATGCAAATTACCCAGAGTGTATTCTTGTAGCTGAATGGAGTAACCCAGCTGAGGCTGTGTCGGCGGGTTTTCATCTTGACTTCCTGATGCATTTCAACCTACCAATATACAAATCGTTGTTTTTTAACGGCAATGGAACATTGCCTTTGGCACCATATGAAGATTGTTATTTTTCTGCTGATGGCAAAGGTACTCCATGGGATTTCCTGCCGGAATATCTCAAACAAGTACAAGCTGTTAAAGGTTTGGGCTATGTCTCACTGCCAACGGCCAATCATGACTTTCAGCGCCTGTACTGCGATCCGCGCAATCAGGAAGCAGAACTGCGTGTTGCCTGGGTGTTTTTAATGACTCAAGCAGGAGTTCCGACAATTTACTATGGTGATGAAATAGGCATGAAGTTTATTGAAAATACACCTGCGAAAGAAGGAAGCACATTAACCGGGATGATTGCCCCCAATGGCGGAGGAGCCGGTGGGGAAAGAGCTGGCACAAGGACTCCAATGCAATGGGACAGCTCGCCTAATGCCGGATTTTCAACCGCATCGGCGGATCAGCTGTATTTGCCGCTTGATCCAGATCCTGAACGTTCGACGGTTGAGAACCAGGAGAAGAATCCAAATTCATTATTACATTTTGTACGAAAGCTCTTAAAGCTGCGCGACAGCATACCAGCCCTTGGAAGTGAAGGAGAATTTACCGTATTAACCGATGAATCATGTAATTATCCATTGGTATATACACGTAAACTTGATGACAGTTGTTATTTAATAGCCATCAACCCTTCAGCAAAACAAGTATCAGCGAATGTAAAATTGACATCTCAAAACCTTAACGAATTACTTCAGTATGGAATGAAGATAAATTCTGCAAATAACAACTTGAAAGTCACATTGCAAGCTTTTGGTTACGGTATCATTAAATTAAGTTAAAATGCTTTTCCCAATACATAAACTCTAAAGATTGAAGAAAGTTAATTACCTGATTTGAAAATAATAGTAAAATTATATTAATAGAATTATATATATATTATAGCAATAAATATCGATTTTTGTAATAACTTTTCTACAAACTATTTGCTCCTTGATCCTGACTTTTTGAAAAATCTTGAGCTCAGATTTTATATGCCCAGCGGCTGAAAGCCGTATGAGTTGCAGTAATACATTGCTAAGTCGTTCATTGGAAACAATGAACATAAAACGGACAAGTAGGTGATTTAATATCACAAACTGAAACCTACCTGTGCGGAACCGTTTCTGTGCATAAATCAATGCCCGAACTCGCAATAGCGGGGTAAGCAACCAGGGTTGAATGGAGACATTCAGCGATGAAGGGGTCAAGCATTGATACTTGGAAGGGATCCACGATTCGGCGGATACCTAGAATACTAAATGACGGCTTTAGAGAGAAGTATGAGAGTATGAATCAACTCTCGCTGATTGAGGTTGAGCGGTTTGCCTCGACAGTACTATATCTGTGGCTGGTGGATTCATTTCGAGAAAATGGCAAAGTATGACAATCAACGAAAGTCCTACAGTGTGACGAAAGTCTAAGTGTGCATTATAAGGTTAACCGAAAGATGTACTTAAGCCTGTCCAGGCTCCAAGATGAAAAAGTACTTCCATTTCTTCTTTGTCCTTTAGAATGAGCTTAGGATCTTTGAAGGAGTTTAATATTTTAAGCTAACATATTTTTATTGCAGTGTACCACGAGACTTTTTGCAGATTATCCATTGAAGCTGTCGACTAAAAAGATAAATGTCACTATAGAGCCAATTTCAAAAGTATTATTATTTTGTAAAAAAGTTAGAAAAGGGGGTTGACATTTTATAAAACTTCATGTATTATGTTATTATAAGCGGTTTACGTAAACAAAAAAGAAATTATTATTATGAGAAAAAACAACAAAAAAATAACGATAAATGATATTGCGGAACGCTGTAATGTTTCGAAAACCGCGGTATCGCTGGTTATGAACAAAAAACAGACAGGGATTGGCATATCCGCTCCCAAAGCTGAACTGATTTTGAAAACTGCAATGAAAATGAACTATCAGCCTTTACAGGCAGCCGTGGAATTATCTCGTAGAAGAAAAAGGAAACTTAAAGTATTGCTGGTCAGCCCTTGGCTTGATACGAGCAACTCTTATTTCATGTCTGAAGTATACACGGCAATGCAGGAATTTTCAGAAAAAATAATTTTCGAATCGAAATTATTTAAATTCGGTAAACTTGAACAAACTTTAGCTTCAAAAGAGATTGAGATTTATGATGCTATATTTGTCATGGGAACAGTTTCCAAGGAACATATCCTATTGAAGCAACTTGCAGATAGAGGTATAAAAATAGTTTTGCTAAACCGTCATGTTTCCGGTTGTTCCTGTTATTTGACTGACAATGTGGCAAGTGGAGAGCTTATGGCTCATAGCGCATTAACTTCTGATTATTATGATAATTATTATCTTTGGAAAACTTATAGAGCAAGCCAAGCAATTAAAGACCGTGAACGTGGTCTAAAAAAAGCATTTAAACAAAGTGGGAAAAAACTAGAATTACTGAAAGCTACTAAAGATGACCTCTATGGATATCTTTCTTCAAAAGTGGATATGTTCTCCAAAGGTAATTCTTTGATATTTTTCAATTATGACTCCTTAGCTTTACAAAGTATGCTCTTTTTTCTGAGAAAAGGTTTTTTGATCCCTGAAAAAATTGGTCTTATTGGACATGACAACATTCCCGCATTACGTAATTTAGAGCCTAGAATTACTACGGCTGACGCCAAAATTGGCGAAGCGGTTGCATGTGCGTTACATGATTTACTAGATAATAATTTATCCAGAAACGCCAAAATGTTTAAACCTGAATTAATTTCAGGTAGTAGTTCTTTATAAAACGGGTTTAAAAGTATTATTTACTCTATTTAACTTAAAGGTTTAGGATAAAATTAAAAAATGTCAAGATATCTGAAAAAAACGATTTTCTGGGAGGTAGCTTGAAAACACTAAATTATTACTGTAAACAAAGGAAGAAGCAGATGAAAAAACTATTAGCCGGAATATTTGTTACTGGAGTAGTTGGCTCTGTTGTTGCCCAGAATGAAAAATCCGAAAATTTGATTGATTGTGAAAACGTTACTGAATGGACTGGCAAAGTTTTGCTTAACAAAAAAATTAAACGTAATGGTGAATTTTCATTTGAGACCTTTGGCAAGTATCAAACCAAAACTGTTTTTAAAGAATTTATCCCGGTTGATCCTGAGAGCACATATACATTGACTTGCTATATGCGCAGTCTTGACCCTAAACAGCCTGCCAGCGGTTATATGGGATTATATATGTATGACGAAAAGAAAAGGCTAATTGCTTATAATAAAGTCGCGTTTTATCCGGGAACAGATTCAGAACTGGTCGCGCTAGCCGCCAAAGGCTCAAAAGAAATCGTCATAAAAAAGAATACGAAATATTTGAAATATAAAGATTGGGTGGTGGCGTTTAATGCCAAAAAGAACTATGCTGATCAGCCAAACTTCGACTTGTCCCCAAGAGGGAAAGATATTATAGTTGATGGAGATAATCTAAAACTTACTTTGCGTTTTCCATTAAAAAAAGACTATAAAGCAGGAACTAAAATTCGTCTCCATTCGCCCTGGGGAGCACCGTTTTACTGGGCGGCTCAAGGTTGGATGCCGGGTGAATGGAAGAAATTTTCAGTAACATTGAAAGGTATTGCTAATTCAGGAACTCCACAAGATAAATTCTGGAGCGGCACCAAATATGTCAAACCGTTTTTTTGGTTTGCCAATTTTAGTCGAATACCCAAACCAGGTGCTAGGCTACTGGTCGATGATTTCAGTTTTGTGAAGTTAAAATAGGACGCGCGATAAGTTTAAAAATATTAACCTAAGGAAAAGAACAACTCATGACGAATGGTCTGAAAAAAACAATTTTTTCAGAAGAAGTAACTTTTTAAAACTGAAGTTTTACTCTATTTAAATAAATCAAAAAAAGGATTAGCTAATGTTAAAGATTGCAGTAGTAGGTTGCGGCGGAATAGGCATGACCCACGCAAGAACATTAAACGAAATGGAAGGCGTAAGTATTGAAGCTTGCGTTGATTTGGATATTGACAGAGCTGCAAAAACAGCTGAACTGTGCAATGGAAAAGCTTTGGATAGTA
>Ga0307988_1001235_pt1 | contig 14861 bp, 12 predicted proteins | sample EllFjometagen183_FD_203166 | JGI IMG/M metagenome (GOLD analysis project Ga0307988, IMG submission 203166) | Marine microbial communities from Ellis Fjord, Antarctic Ocean - #183 | ecosystem: Environmental > Aquatic > Marine > Unclassified | place: Southern Ocean | collected 2014-10-08 | reverse complement strand
ATATATAATATAAAATATATTTCAGAGCATCAAGAAGGGAAATATGAAAATAATATCAACTAAAATTGAAGATGTGAAAACCATACAACCGCAAGTGTTTGGTGATGAAAGAATATTATCCTTAAAAGATATAGAAGCCCCTAATCTTGATGATGCAGAATTGTTTGATTACTCGGAGAATTTACATGAAATGTGATAATCCTGTTAAAATTCTTATTACTGGCGCAAAAGGAATGTTAGGCAGAACCTTAGTTGAAAAATTAAATAATTTTGAACTTATCCCTACAGACTTGCCAGAAACAGATATTACTGATTCAAAAACATTCGATAGCATAATAAGTAAACATCGCCCTGATGTTGTCATTCATTGTGCTGCAATGACAGCAGTTAATAACTGTGAATCGCAAATAGATCTGGCATACAAGATCAATGCTATTGGTTCCGCAAATGTAGCCGCTGCATGTAATCGTTATGGCAGTCGTTTGATTGCATTTTCAACAGATTATGTATTTGATGGAGAAAAGGATAGTCCTTATAACGAGTTTGATAGCACTAATCCGAAAAATATCTATGGGAAAAGTAAATGCATGGGAGAGGAATTAATAAAGAATCATTGTCCTAATCATGTCATTGCTAGGATTTCCTGGCTTTATGGTCCTGGAGGTCCTAGTTTTGTCCATACGATGTTAGAATTAGCAGATGGAACAAGATCAGAAATAAAAGTAGTTGATGATCAGCGAGGTAATCCTACTAGCACTATTGCTGTGGCAGATGCATTGCTGAATATTATTTTACGGCCTGAACTTGTAGGCACTTTTCATTTGACTTGTGAGGGTGGATGTTCATGGTATGATTTTGCATGTCAAATATTTTTTGATTCTGGTATTGAGCAGAGAATTGTACCTTGCTCTTCTGAGGAATTTCCAACTCCTGCTCTTCGCCCAGTTCATACTCTATTAGATAAAATGGCATTAAGACTTCATTGTTTGCCGAAAATGCCTGATTGGCGTGATGCATTAAATGATTTCTTTAAACAAGAACTATTATAAAGAGAAAAAATGATTGATATATTGCTGGCAACATACAATTCAGAGAAATACCTTCAAGAACAGCTTGATTCAATTATTGGGCAAGACTGTGACGATTGGAAATTAATAATACGCGACGGTGGTTCTAGTGATAATACTCAAAAAATTATTAATGAATACTGTTTGTCTTATCCTCAAAAGATTAAATCAATAATTTCTCAAAAAAGATCTACTGCGATTGAAAATTTTTCTGCTTTGCTTGAAGCTTCTGATGCTTCATATATTATGTTTTCAGACCATGATGACGTTTGGATGAAGATTAAATGCAGAAAAACTTTTGAAAAAATGACTGAATCTGAAGAGCGCTTCGGGAGCAACACTCCTCTTCTAGTTTTCACAGACAAACAGGTGGTTGATTGTAATTTGAAGCATTTATCAAATTCTTGTTTTAATTATCAAAAACTTAATCCTTTAAGAACGCGTTTAAATAATTTATTAACGCAAAATATTCCAACAGCCAATACGATGTTATTTAATAGAGCATTGGCTGATGTCGTTAAGGATATTCATCCTAAAGCGATTATGCATGATCACTGGGTTAGTTTAGTGGCGGCAGCTTTTGGAGAAATAATTTACTTGAATGAAGCTACTTTGCTTTACCGGCAGCATGGGGAAAATGTATTTGGCGCAAATGCTTATGGTTGGAGTTATTTCTATCAAAAATATAAGTCAGGATTAAGTAATGTAAGAAAACATTTTTACTTGAGCGCCGAACAGGCAAAGGCGTTCCAGCAGCAGTATGGAAAAATGTTATCTGAAAATGATAACAGAATGTTGAATGAGTTTTCAAACATTGAAGAGAAAAGTTTTCTGGAACGTCGAAGGATATTATGGAAATATAAAATATATAAATCAGGCTGGCGTAGAAATATCGGAAGCATGTTAATCATTTGATAAATTGGTGATTAAAACTTTGTCATCCAGAGAGTGTATCTTTTTCCCCTGTATATTTCTTTTGCTTGAAGTTTATTATTTAGGGCTGAGAAGCCTTTAGCATATTTTAGACGTATTGCTATGAAATGAATGACCCCATCCGCGATTAGCTTATTTGTTGCTTCTGCATTTTGTTGTGCGCATTTCAAAGAAGTTACTTTGCACTTACTGTAATAGCCTATCGCAGGCTCATTAGTCATGATAATTGGAGAAAGATTGAAGTTACAATCTATGGTTGTATGCTCGCCGGATAAATGAAATAATTTCTGCGTATTTATTATTTTAGATATTTCTTTTAAGTCTTTTGTCCATGTTCGTCTGGTGACATTTTCCCTGAGTGTTTTTTTGTAGCCTTGCTGTAATAAAATCACAATAGCAACTAGGCAAACAAGAAAGAGTACATATTTAAACTTGCCTTCTCGGAAGTTTTTGAACTTTTTATAGATAAAAAGCAATGCAGTCGTTATCCATATAAAATAAAGTGGGACAGCAGGCAGGATATAGCGCATAGAGACATATAGTCTACCATTAGTAATTAAAACTTGCAATATTATCAGTAAATTATGACCAAGAAACATTGATAATAAAATTGTATCAAATTTCCCCCATGATTTGTCCCTGAATCTTACAATAATCCCGATTATTGCGAAAAACAGATAAGCGGGAAAGAAACCTTTGGCAAGTTTTTGAAAAAATTGACCAATAGTATTCTTAGTGTTATGATAGCTTTGAACGGCAGATATTTTTGCATTAGCTATGTGAATTGTTGAAATTTTGGAGTCCGAAGAAATATGATTTTTTTTATGAAGGGGTTTTATATTACCCGTGACAATATCATATTTAGAGTTCTTATTATGTAATAATTTTATCGCAGGAAATTTTTCTGACATTTTATTTAAAAGCATGCCATGTCTTGTTTCCGGAACTGGATATCCTATATTGTTATATTGAAAATACAACCATGGTGAAAGTATTGCCAAAAAAAGCATGCCTGCAAGAAATGGTTTATAGATGTATTTTACTTTATTACTGAATATTTCCTTTATAAGAAGTGTGCCGAGAACAAGGATTGCGTATAATGCACTGTCTCCACGAGTAAGCGTTAAAAGTGCAGCAAAAACAGAACAGCAAAGTAAATATTTTAGTTTGCCATGCTTCCAGCTTCCAATAAATGCCCAGGCAATACAAGTTATTAAGAAACTTTTTAGGTTAGCTCTGGTTCCGCCTCCAATAAATGCTATAAGCGGATAACAAAAAATTAATAAATATGCGGATATTAAGGGAAGCTTTTTTTTGTTACTAATAAATTTAACAGTATAAAATATAGGATATACAGAAAATGAAAACAACATATAACAAACAAATTTACATGCAAAATATCCGGAACATTTGAATAAAAAACAAACGGATCCTGTTAATATTGTATAAAGTGGTAAAAACCGTGAATGGAATGCCATATTAAAATCGCCGGTGGCAAAGGCTTCTGCCATTGGAGCATAGCGGGCAGCACAGTCATTTGCAGGGACATATTGAAAAAGCATTGGCAAACTTATCAGAGCTGCTAAAAAAAATATTGTATTTACATTTGTTAAAGAAAAAAAATTTTTAGTCATTATTAAACTTCATTTAGTTTAAATTTCATATAATCAAGTTGATTTATCCTTGAATAAGTTAGTAGATGAAGTATTATTATGCAAGCATAATAAGCTTATTATATGCTATTAAATTGAGTTGGAGTGTTTTAATGAAAGTCTATTTGCGTATCCTTTTTCTGATGCTTGGAGATTATCTCTCTTTCATGGGAGTTTTTATGCTAACCGCATATTTATATAAATTGTGCGGTGGCGACTATGAGTTAACTACATATTTAAAGATGTGGCCATTCGGTATACTGTTTATAATTATTAATGAAGTGGCACGACTATACCATGGAACAATGCTTTACCCAGGTGTATCTTTGGGGCCAGCAGAAGAACTACGCAGGATGTTTTATTCAGTAACTAGTGTATTTTGTGGACTTTTGTTATTTTTATTTATAAGTAAAAATACGGAAGTTTATTCAAGGTTGATTTTTATTATTAGCTGGCCGCTTTGTATTTTAACTGCTGTTATCTGTCGATGGTGCTTACGCAGTATATTTAAACGTTATGATTTCGGAAATGTCAGAGCTATAATCATGGGGGCAGGAACTACAGGTATAAAAACCGCCAGGTTGCTGAATAAAAATAAATATCTCGGAATAACTCCTATTGCTTTTGTTGATGATAATAAAAAACTACACGATTCTTTAATTGAAGAGTTGCCAGTCAAAGGAAGTCTTGACAAGCTTGAAGATAATGCAAAAACGCTCAAAGCAAATTATATCATTGCATGCTTGCCAATGAATATAGTTATGGATAAATTGAAAGAACATTCTAGTAATTTTAAACATATTATGATTATTCCTGATGGAACTATGTTTTCCGCTGTATGGGTTTATGCTTATGACATTGGAGGCGTTCTTGGCTTAGAAATTAGATGTAATCTAATGTTAAAGCCATTATTACTAATCAAGCAGATCATCGACTACTCTCTAGCTTTATTAGTAACAATAATAGCTATGCCAGTTATGATTTCTTGTGCATTAATAATAAAATTAAGTTCAAAAGGAGACATATTCTATAAAGCTAAACGCCTTGGAGTAAATGGAGAAACCTTTTTTGTCTATAAATTCCGCACGATGAAAATTGGTGCCGATAAATATTTAGAACAATATCTAGAAGATAATCCTGTGGCGAAAAAAGAATGGCAGGAAACTTTTAAACTTAAAAAAGATCCAAGAATTACATGGCTTGGAAATTTATTGCGCCGAACAAGTCTTGATGAACTCCCACAGTTATTAAACGTTCTAAGAGGAGAAATGAGCCTGATTGGACCACGTCCAATCGTTGAAGCAGAAAAAAAATATTACGGAGATAAATACGAAATGGTATCGACTGTGAGACCTGGCATCACTGGTCTCTGGCAAGTCTCTGGACGTAATGAACTTAATTATGAAGACCGGGTCGAACTGGACTGCTACTACCTTATGAACTGGAATGTCTGGCTGGACCTTTTTATACTTTTGAAAACAATAAAAGAAGTATTGTTTTGCAGAGGTGCTTATTAATGAAAGTAGCTTTGCTTCATTATTGGCTGACCAATATTCGTGGCGGGGAAAAAGTTTTTCTCGAATTATGTAAAATGTTTCCAGATGCTGATATTTTTACCCATGTTATTTCACCCGATATAAAGGAAAAATATTTTTCTGATCGCAATATCCATACATCATTTATCAGTAAATTGCCCTACGCTAAAAAACTTTATAAAAATTATATGCCATTAATGTTCAAAGCAGCCAGAGGCTTTGATCTGAAGGGGTACGATTTAATCATCAGTAGTGAATCTGGTCCGATAAAGGGCATTAAAAAACCACGTAAAGCTAAACATATATGCTATTGTCATACACCAGTTCGTTACATATGGGATATGTTTGATAATTATTATCAGTTTGCGCCATTTTATAAAAAGATTGCAATGCGCTTGTTAAAAAAATATTTACGCAAACAGGATTTGCTCTCAGCGAAGAGCGTTGATGCTTTTATTGTAAATTCAAATTTTGTTAAAGAACGTGTTCAGCGTATTTATAGTCGTGAGGCTCAAGTTATATATCCGCCAACTGATGTTAATTTTTTTCAGGGAAGCACGAATGCTCATCAAAGTAATTATTATTTAATGGCAGGGGAACTTGTTCAATATAAAAGACCTGATATCACGGTAGAAGCGTTCAACCAAAATGGTAAAAAATTAATTATTTCGGGAATCGGAGAAGAACTAAATTCTTTAAAATCAAGTGCAAAATCAAATATTACTTTTGCCGGACGAGTCAGTAATGAGGAATTACGTGATCTTTATAGTAATGCTCAGGCATTAATATTCCCAGGCATTGAAGACTTCGGCATGGTTCCATTGGAAGCGCAAGCAGCGGGGACGCCAGTTATTGCTTATGCTGGCGGTGGAGCTTTGGAAACAGTTATTGACAGAGAAACTGGATTATTCTTTCCCGAACAAACCCCAGAATCATTAAATTCGGCAATAGATGAATTTGAAAATCTGCAAGAAATATTCGACTCCAAAAAAATAAAATTACATACGAAAACTTTTTCGCAACAACGTTTCATTACAGAATTTAAAAATCTTTTAGGGATGTAATATGATTTTGCATGCTCCTTCTTGTTTTAGGTATCGGTTGAAGATTATCTTCTTGGATTTTAAAATTTGCCAAAAGTTCAGTAGCGGATAAGAATTATCCTTCTAAATCTTCTGAAAAATCCACTTTAATATAAGACTATCTTTCTTATAACTAAAAAACAGCTGTGTTAGAGCTGTTAATTTATTTTTTTCGCTGGAACCAACCTATTCCTCTCGCTCCGCAATTATTACGGATAGATTCCCGTAATTCAGCGGTCATATCATTGAGTTCGCGAGTCTTGGCATTGAAACTATCACGTTCTTGCTTTAAGCCCCATATCTTCGCTAGCTGTGCAATTAAGCGTGTAATATAACCTGTAGACCTTACGTTCTTGCTTTGCTTGCTTAATTAGCTCATCGATTTTATGTAGCTCCTTCGCGGTGCGCTGCAAAAGCCATCTCAATACCAGCTTCAAGCCAGTGCCTACGTCGTAATATAAGTTGTTTCTTTAAGGCAGTCTTGACCTTGTCATATTCATTATCCCAAGCGTACCGACACCAATCATTGAAGCGACACTGCCATGGAGAAATGATTTTAATTGCGTTTTGTCCATATTCCCTTTATTGTTTTTTTAAAAGGATGCACATAGCATTACAACGGGGGCAACGGACTAAATTGGTATGTTCGTCCTTTACTAGAAATGAAAAATGACAGGAATTACAACGGAATAAACGGTTATTACTGATACTCCAGTCATAGGTCTTAATACGGTTGAGTTCGCGTATCCACAGAATCGCAATAGTAATCAACCACAGAAATAAATATATTAACAAACCTGTCGTAAGATCAATTCTAATCATTTCGAAACCTCCTTACGCCATTGGATGCTAATTGCAAAATCTTTCTGTTCCTGTGCTATATCATCAATGCACAATGAAAGCTCCCGTAGTACCGACATGTCAAAATCACGATTGCCGGATGAATCAATTATCACAACACGCGGAAGCAGTTTACTCTTTTCTAAATTATAATTGATAAGCATAGATTTGGCTTTCATTTTTTCAGAATCTTTCAGCAAATATGGTGATAAAGCTAATTTCAACACGGTATTGTTACTCTTGATTAAAGGATATTTAAGTTCTGGAAGCTTTACTGTTGGCTTTTCAGGCAAAGATAAAACTTGACCTGGACGATTAAAAATAACATTTTTAGTTAAATCATCTTTAGATTCTGTGTGTATTCCTAAAGAAACAAATTCCTTAAGTTTATTTTTGGAACTTTGGGGTAAAACTGCTTGATGAATTTTGTCAGGCTGTGCCGCTCGAAAATTGATGTGAGGATTTAATTGATTATAACCGTGAGTGGTATTCGGCGCGGAAATCAGGCTCGGTTCATGATACTCAAGCCAGTTGAGAAGCTCTTGCTGCTTAAGGGGTGTTTGATTTGTTAGATTCATAAAAGTTATCCCCGCGGTACGGGTATTGCTGTAGACCTTCTTCGGTTCTTTGTAATCAAAAAGTAACAACAACAGGCCATGAAGCAATAATGTTAAAATTACTGCCACAAAAAAGATCTCCCGCTGAATCCGGGATACTGCCTTAGTTTTTGCGGTCGTCTCTATCAAATTCTGTTTCTCTTTGTTTTTGCTCCGGCATTGTTGCGACAATCGCGGCAACATTAGCATTTTCTGCTAAAGCCATGAGTTTCGCTACTACTCCAAAAGGAATTAAACGGTCTGCCCGGATGACAACTGTGCCGGAGGTTGAAAAGTTTCTAATTTCTGCTAAATGCTGTTTGAGTTGTTCCCAAGAAACTTCTTTTTCATTGTAGTAGATTAAATCTTTGTTCTCGCCACGCGCAAGCGTAACAACATATTTTTCGACACCAAGATTCCTGCTTGTTGCAGTTTTAGGTAAATTCACTTTTACGCCGGAAACTTGAACAAAAGAGCTGCCGATCATAAAGAAAATCAATAAAAGAAACAAAACATCGACCATCGGTGTCAAATCAGGACGCCCGATAAGCTGTGTGAGCGTTGGTTTGAAACTGCGTGAAAATGTTAGTTTTTTCATGCCTCCTCCGCGCGCTTTGTCTTTTCGTTGGAGACAGGGCTGTTGTGCTTGAAAAAGTGGATTATTTCTGAAGCTGCTTTTTCCATATCCAAAGTTATTGAATTTAATCTGGCAATTAAATAATTATAAGCAAGGTAACAAGGAATTGCAACACATAAACCTGCTGCGGTAGTCGTTAGTGCCATACTTATACTGCTGGATAAATCCGCAGCGGATAAATAAACACCTTTATCGTGAATGACTTCAAATGCAACCATCATTCCGATAACTGTTCCGAGCAAACCCAAAAGCGGTGCTACATAGCCAATAGAGGCTAAAATATTCAGATGCCTTTCAAGACGTGGGATCTCTACTAGGTTATTATCTTTTATAACTTGTTTGATGTCGGCGTTGCCTCGCTCGTAAGCAAGAATCGCTGAACCCAAAGTTCGTGCTGCCGGACCGGGTGTGTTGTCGCAAAGGCTAATCGCTTCGATCAAACGCCCGTGTTTTAGAACGTTGAGCACGCCTTTGACCAATTCCTTGACATTGATTTGTTCGCGGTGAAACTGAAACCATTTTTCAACGAACACAACCATTGCAATTAAACTGCACAAAAGAATTGGCCACATTATTGGACCACCATCGATCATTAATCTTTTAAATAATAACATAAATTATCCTTATTGTTTGGGTTCATCAAGACTGTATTTAGTTTGAATATTTTTTATAAAACCGTCAAAATTTTCGCCGGTCTTTAACTTCATTTCTTTTAATAAACGATAAACTCGAATAGCTTCCTGAGCAGAATCAGCTGTATTTATATCCAAATATATACGGATTGCCGCATTGGCCGCTTTTACTACCCAGACAGGTTTACGTTTAATACCTTTTTCGAGGTCTACCTGATAACCATAGATCAACTCATTGTAAATATCAAGAGCATCTGCCTCTTTATCCAGCAATTCATAACAACGACCGAGTTTATATTGGCTTTGATTGTGAATCGATGCTGACAGATTCTCTAGCTCAAGTAGCTTTTTGTAACCCTCTGCGGCTTTCTCCAATAGTTTATTATCGAAAGTATGATTGTAAAGACTATAATTACAGTCTGCTATACGACCAAGACAAGCTGTTTCAAATTTTGATTTGGGACGCAGTCGTGCCGCGCGGCGATAGTAGATCTCCGCCAAAGAATAGTTGCCTTCACGCGATGCAATATTGCCCGCGAGAAATAAAGCCTGTGCATTAAGATTGCTTTTCGGATATTTTTTGAAAAGATTATCAAGATGTTCTAAAGCCTGTTTTGATTTGCGGGAGTGAAAACACACTAGTGCCGCGTCATAAAGTAATTGTGCGGAAACCTCAGGCTTCTTTGCGTATTTCTTGGACATTTCCTCAATCCATTTCTCAGCCTGTTCATATTTGCCGCGATTACGCAAACAATCTATGAACCAGAATTCTGCGGCAATGCAGTAATTGGAGTAAGGATAGTTTTTCGCTAATAAACGGATAGTTTTTTCCATCTCTACCCATTTATGAAGTTGGTAATAAGAAAAAACGAGTTTGTACAAGGCATTCGGGGCAAACTTATTTTTCGGATATTTTACTGAAAAACCTTTAAACATGTCTGTGACTTCAGCAAATTTCTTTTGCTCGAATAATATTTTACCCGCAAAAAATATAGCTAGCGGCGCATGTTTATCTTTTGGGAAAAGCTTATAGAAAATTTGATAGTTTTTAAATGCTTCCTCGGTTTTGCCAAGCTGTTCTTGGCAATAGGCAGAATAATATTGACCGCTTGAGGAAAACTGCTTGTTTTTCTTATCCTTGCGTAATTCCTCAGCAATATGTAGAGCTTTCTGATATTTTTTTAAGTGAATTTGCGACTGTAAAGCCCAGTAAGTACCAAGCTGCTGCCATGGAGATTTCTGTACCATTACCTTATCAAATGCCGCTGCCGCCTTTGCGAATTCCCGGTTTTTGTAGTATAGTTGCCCCTCTAAATACTTTCCTTCCATCCGCTGTTCATTTGTATTGGCTATTTGGTAAATTATTGATAACATACGGATCGCTTTATTAGTTGCTCCCGTGAATTCATAGATTATTGCAGATTCTCGAGCAACTGTAATACGCTGTTCTGTACTCAAACGAGATTCTTTGAGCATTGTGGTATATATCGCCAGCGCCTCTGAATACTGCTTTTCCAAGGCCATTAAACGAGCGCATTGAAGCTGAACATCCAGAGTTCTTGGATCAGAATAATATAACTCAATATATTTTAGAGCGGCTTTGATCGCAAGTTTATTTTCCTTGACTTTGACATAGGTATTTATCAATAAAAGTAAACTGTCCTTACGTTCATGGTCATTTGGCGCAAATTTGAAAGAGTCTCGCAAAAATATTATCGCGTCTTTAGGATTACCATTTTTTAGAAAATGCTTTATCGCAACTTGAGATATCTTATAAACCAGAGGATTTGAACTAACTTCAACATCTTTCATTACCTCCGTGTAAGTCTTGCGCAATTCGGAAAACCGCTTTTCCTTAATCATTTGCAGCAATAAAAGTAATTTTAATTGTGAGTAATCAGCATGGTCTTTATATTTAGTGCTTTCAGCAAAAAGTTTTTTACTTTTAACCAAGTCTCCACCCATAATCAAGCAAAATAACTTTTGCTGAAAAGCGGTGAATGGCCATGACTTGCCTTTTGCCTCATTTTCCAGCAAACCATAGATATTTGCCGCGTCCTGCCAGCGTTTCTGACGTCTTACACTCAAGCCTAAAGTCGAAAGAAGCTGAAAATACAAATCTCCTTTCTTGATTTTAGATTTTAAGGTCAAAGTTAATAAGTTTTCAGTATTCGCGTATTTGTGCTCAAGCATAAATATGCGCGCTTGATAGAGAGTCTTTAAATTTTTATCAGCAAGAGGAAAAGCTTTACTGAAAACAGAAAGTTCACGCTTTGCTTCCTGAATATTGGAGGCATTGATATATGCTGTGATTAAACGGGCATAGGCATCTTCAAGCTTGACTTTGTCATCCGATGAAGCGACTTTATACTTAGTATAAAATTTGATCGCGCGTTTATAGTCATAAGCCTTTAATGCGGCATCACCAAGCGCGCGTAAACGCGTGGCACTCTGCGCATGAAGACTGATAAAAATAAAACACAAGAAGATACTTGCACTTGTTTTCAACACGGTCTTAGTATGAAACAGCTTTAGCATATATATTCCTTTGTGAAAACAAAACTGCTCAATTTAAGCTTCCGTAGCAGAATCTTCTTTCGATGTTTCCGCTTTCTCTTCTTTCTCTTCTTTGGGATTGAGTTTCTCGTTGATTGCGGCAAGCACTTTTTGCTGCATCTCCACATCATCCTTAAGAATTGTTTTGGTAGCTTCACGTCCTTGACCAAGCTGTTCGCCATCAAAAGAGAACCAGGAGCCGCGTTTTTCGATAATATCATTTTCCAAAGCAACATCAAGAATAGAACCTGTCCGGGAAATGCCTTCTGAATAAATAATATCGAACTCAGTAATTCTGAATGGAGGCGCCATTTTATTTTTGATGACTTTAACTCGTGTGCGGTTACCGAGAACATCGCCGGCAGCGTTCTTGATCTGACCTATACGACGAATATCCATACGGATTGTGGAATAAAATTTCAAAGCGTTACCGCCGGTAGTCGTTTCTGGACTGCCGAACATTACGCCGATTTTCATACGAATCTGGTTGGTGAAAATAATACAAGTGCGACTGCGGTTTGCGGCTCCGGCAAGTTTACGCAATGCCTGAGACATCAAACGAGCTTGTAAGCCCATGTGTGAATCACCCATCTGACCTTCAAGTTCCGCACGCGGAATCAATGCTGCGACCGAGTCAATGATTAGAACGTCAATAGCGTTACTGCGGACAAGCGTGTCAGTAATATTTAAAGCATCTTCACCACAATCTGGTTGTGAAATTAATAACTTGTCGGTGTCAACACCAATTTTACGAGCGTAAACAGGGTCAATAGCATGTTCAGCGTCAATAATCGCAGCAGTGCCGCCAGCACGTTGCGCATTAGCAATAACATGCAGACATAAGGTTGTTTTACCAGAAGATTCAGGACCGAATACTTCAATAATTCGACCGCGAGGCAAACCGCCAACACCCAAAGCAAGGTCTAAACCCAAAGCTCCAGTACTGATTGTTGGTATATCGGCGAACATGCGACTATCGTCACCAAGCCGCATGATAGCGCCTTGACCATAAGTTTTCTCTATCTGACTTAAAGCAATTTCCAAGTCTTTACTACGGTCAGCATCTTTGTCCCATGCTTTTATCGGGGGTCTTTTTTCTTTAGCCATTATCCATTACTCCAAATTAAATATCTAGGTTTGTAACTGTTGCAGCATATTTCTCAATGTAGTTACGACGTGGTTCAACAACGTCACCCATTAATAAGGTGAACATGCGTTCCGCTTCAACTGCATCGTCCATAGTAACTGTAATCATTTTACGAGTTTCAGGATCCATAGTTGTTTCCCAAAGCTGCTCGGCATTCATCTCACCAAGACCTTTGTAACGTTGAATATGTAAACCCTGACGACCGTTCTTCTTGATGGCGTTGAATAATTCTTCAATACTGAAAACGTCTTCTTCTTTATCGCCAGTCTTAACTTTAAACAGACAACCAGTTCCACCAAAAAGGTTTTCGGCAACCATATCTAAAGTTTTAAGTTCATTTATAACTTCTATGCATTGATCTGCTTCAAAAATGCTTATGACTTCAATTGCTGAATTTACTTTTGAGAAATCATCAAGTTCTTCATCCTCTTCAACTTCAACAAGTTCAACATTTTCTGTTGACTCAGTGTCTTCTGTTGATTCAGTGTCTTCTGTTGATTCAGTGTCTTCTGTTGACTCAGCCGCTTCTGTTGATTCAGCCGCTTCTGTTGATTCAGCCGCTTCACCCTCTTCGCTGACTTGAGCAATTTCCGCGACTTCTTCATCTGGAGCTAAACGTTCTTTAGTTTCCTCGATGAAAGCGGCTTCTTCCTCGTCACTGTAGATGTATTTACTGCTGACTGTACCGTCATTTTCGCGAACATTGATTCTTGCGATAGGCAACTCAGTGTTATCCAGTAATTGAGCAAAATAGTCGTCTGCTTCAATTCCTGAACGTTGTAAACCAATGGATATGTTTTGTACTTTGAAGAAGGATTTAACAAGTTTATTGATCTTTGACATATCAATCTGCTTGTTCTCGAGATCGAATACTTCAATATCCTCACAACCAAGTTCGGTAAGGAAGTTGTCTAATTGACCTTCTGTATCAATATAACGTTCTTTCTTACGGCGGCGAACCTTGTACAATGGAGGATTCGCAATATAGACATAACCTGATTCAATCAGAGGTTTCATTTGGCGATAGAAAAATGTCAAAAGCAGAGTTCTAATGTGTGAACCGTCAACGTCCGCATCCGTCATGATTATAACGCGATGATAACGAGCTTTTATTACATCAAAATCTTCACCAATACCGCAACCCACAGCGGCAACCAGTGATTGTATCTCTTTGTTCTGCAAGATTTTGTCGAGACGGGCTTTTTCAACATTGAGCAATTTACCACGAATCGGAAGAATCGCCTGGAAAGCACTGTCACGACCCTGTTTTGCTGAACCACCAGCGGAATCTCCTTCCACAATGTATAATTCGCTGGTTGCTGGTTCGCGACTTGAACAGTCCGCCAGTTTACCCGGCAAGCTGAAGCCGTCCAAAGCGCCTTTGCGTTGTACCAGTTCACGAGCTTTGCGAGCTGCTTCACGAGCTCTTGCGGCGGTCATGGCTTTACTTATGACTTCTCTGGCAATAGCTGGATTTTCTTCCAGGAATTCGCCAAGTCCTTCGTTTACGATAGATTCAACAATTCCGCGAACGTCGCTGTTACCGAGTTTAGTTTTAGTTTGTCCTTCAAACTGTGGGTCAGGAACTTTAACACTGATTACGGCAGTCAAGCCTTCTCGGGTATCATTCCCGCTCATCGGCTTGTCGTTTTTGAGCATTTTATTATTGCGAGCGTAAGCATTAATAGTACGAGTTAGAGCGGTTTGGAAACCAGTCAGATGTGTACCACCCTCAATAGTATTAATATTATTAGTATAACTGTAAATGTTTTCGCTGAAACCGTCATTGTACTGCATACCAAGTTCAACTTCAATATTGTTTTTAATCTTAGTCATATAAATGACTTCTTTAGAAAGAACTTGTTTGTTTTCATTGAGCATTGAAACAAATTCACAAATTCCGCCATCGTAGTGAAAAATCTCTTTGCGAATGCTTTTGCTTTCTTCATTAATGCGTTCATCGGTCAATGAAATTGTAATACCGCGATTCAAGAATGCCAGTTCGCGAAGACGTTTAGCTAGAATATCCCAGACAAAAACACTTTCAGAAAAAATTTCTGAGTCAGGCATAAAGCTAACTTTAGTACCTTGTTTATCAGTATCATATAATTTAGTTAATTCTTTTTTAGTGTCACCGCGTTCAAAACGCATGTGATAAGCTGCTCCGTCACGGGCGACTTCCAC
>Ga0307988_1001234_pt1 | contig 14877 bp, 14 predicted proteins | sample EllFjometagen183_FD_203166 | JGI IMG/M metagenome (GOLD analysis project Ga0307988, IMG submission 203166) | Marine microbial communities from Ellis Fjord, Antarctic Ocean - #183 | ecosystem: Environmental > Aquatic > Marine > Unclassified | place: Southern Ocean | collected 2014-10-08 | reverse complement strand
ATTTCTCCTCTTCTATGGACTGTTTTAGTACTAATAGAATTTTTAAATCAACAAAATATGAAATAGGAAGTTATGAAAATTGCATTTGTTAACTTAACTGGTGGTGGAGTTAGTGGAGGAGGGAAAAAAACTTTAACTAAATTACTTCCCTTACTGAAATCTTTATATAAAAATAATTTGGTTGTATTCACCCATCCAATGCATCTTAGAATGTTAACATTAGTAAAGAGGGAAGAAACAAAATCCTGGGCAAAATTTGATAAATATATTGGCTTCTTAAACCTTAGAGCAAATCTTATCAAAGAAAAAGCGGATATTATATTTGTCCCAAATTCCATCCATATAAAGTGCAAAAATATCCCAACAGTAATTATGGTTAGGAATATGGAATCGCTTACAAAACCGTTCAAAGGTAATAAATTGAATGCTTGTATTAAAAATTTATTAAGAAAAACTATTACTAAAATATCATGTAAAAAAGCAACAAAAATAATTGCTGTATCAAATTATGTAAAAGACTTTCTTATTAATATCTGGGATATTCCTGAAAAGAAAGTTTCTGTTGTATATCATGGAATTGAAAATAAAAATAATTTAAGAGTTCAAATGCCATCTAAAATTAAACAAATGAATATTAGTTTATTTGTTTTTACAGCTGGTTCTTTTGTCTCATATCGTGGATATGAAGATATTATTAATGCTTTTTCACGTTCTCAATTTTTAAATAATTATTTAGTAATTGCTGGTAATTCTATTGGAAACGATAATAAGTACAAGAATTATATACTTAAGCTAATTGACAAACATAAATTACGGTCAAAAGTTATATTCTTAGGTGATCTTAGTCAAAGTGAAATGAACTGGTGTTATAGGAATTGTACTGTTTTTTGTATGACCAGCAGAATTGAGGCTTGTCCAAACATTGTTTTAGAAGCATTAGCTAATGGATGTATAAGTATTTCTGTTCATTCTGGCCCAATGCCTGAGCTTTTTGGTGATGTAGCACAATATTATTCGGCAGGAAATATTGATGAATTATCCAAACTTATTTTAAATAATTTAAAGCTAGATGTAAAACAAAGAGAAAAAATTAAGCAGATTGCAATAGAGCGATCTAAATTTTATTCCTGGGAAAATTCTGTAAAAAATTTAGATATAGTATTTAAGGAAGTTTATGAAAATAGTTTTAATAAGTAATCCCCCGTCAAGGAGGCACAAACCAGATTTCCCTCCTCCTGGAATTGCTTATCTTGGAGGAGTTGTAATAAATGCAGGACATCAAGTTAAACTTATTGATTCTGCTTTATATAGGCTTGATACTGTACTATCTATTACTAAAGAATTTAATCCTGATGTAATTGGTATTACCTGCTGGACAATTGACAGGAAGATGGTGTGGGAACTGTGTTCTGAAATAAAGAAAAAGCTACCAAATAAATTTCTCATTTTAGGTGGACCTCATGCTACAGTTTTCCCCGAGCATATATTTTTAAAAACCCATGCTTCTGCTGTCGCACTTGGTGAAGGGGAAGAAACAATTGTGGAATTACTTGAAGCACTATCAAAAAATAGATCAATTGATAATGTACCAGGATTGGCACTAAGGAAAAGTGATAATTCTGTATATTATACAGGTGAAAGAAGGCCTATAGAAGATATTTCTTCACTGCCTTTTCCATATTATGACGGCTTTGTTGACTTCAACTTTTCCCAATATAACGGCTTTGCAGCATTGCCATCCCCCACTGCGGCTGTTATTTCTTCTAGAGGTTGTATTTTTGATTGTACATATTGTAGTTCTGTAAATTTTTGGGGGAAATGTTGGAGAAAACGTTCAGCAGACGATGTCTTGAATGAAATAAAATGGCTTAAAGAGAAATATGATATCAAGTCGATATATTTTTTTGACGATAATTTTCCTGTTGATAAAAATAGAGTTAAAGCAATATGTAAGGGGATTATTAATAATAACTGGAAAATAAAATGGGCATGTTGCAGTCACGTTAATCTATTGAACCGCGAAGTACTTGAAATCATGAAAGAGAGTGGTTGCGTGAGTATAGATTTTGGTGTTGAAAGCGGAAGTAACATGATTTTACAGAATATAAATAAGAAACAGAAAAGGGAGGATATTATAAGGATTTTTAAAATAATGAATGATCTTAACATGGTCTTTCGAGCATACTTGATGGTTGGCAATAAAGGCGAAAATTTATCTACAATAAATGAAACTATCGATATGTTTAAATTCTTTAAATATCAATCCTCAATAGGAGCCAGTATTTTATGGCTGCTGCCTGGAACGGTGGTATATAATGAAGCAAAAGTCAATAATTATATTGATGAAAACTACTGGCTAGAATCAGATGACATTCCATATAATCTTCAAGAGCATTCCTTAGAAGAACTAAAATATTTTCGTGACAGGCTAATGTGGGGTATAGCTAAAGGAGAAAAATCGTTTTCATCTTATATTGTTTGTGTCTTAAAAATAATTTATTATAAATACCCTTTTCTAAGTAAATTTAGAAATATTATTCCGCGCAAATTTCATTAAATTAAATTGATGGTAAAAAAAGAGTAGATTTACAATTATGCAAAATATGTTTACACATGAAGTTTTATTAATAACTGGTGGGACAGGTTCCTTTGGTAATGCTGTTTTGGATCGATTTTTAAATACTCATATTAGAGAGATTAGAATTTTCAGTAGAGATGAAAAAAAACAGGATGATATGCGGAAAAAGTATAATAATTCTAAGCTAAAATTTTATATCGGAAGTGTGAGAGATTCTAAAGCTGTTGACAGTATTATGTATGGTGTTGATTATATATTTCATGCTGCTGCTTTAAAACAGGTTCCGTCCTGTGAATTTTTTCCAATGGAAGCTATAAAAACAAATATTATTGGTACAGAAAATGTACTTGATGCGGCTGTACGGCATCATGTGAAAAAAGTTATTGTTTTAAGTACAGATAAGGCTGTTTATCCAATAAATGCAATGGGAATGAGTAAGGCAATGATGGAAAAGGTAATGATATCCCATTCCAGAAATGCTCATGAAGGTGGAACAGTACTTTGTGGAACGCGCTATGGGAATGTTATGGCTTCTAGAGGTTCTGTTATACCACTGTTTATTCAGCAGATTAAAGAAGGTAAGCATATTACAATTACAAACCCTGCAATGACTAGATTTATGTTAACTCTTAATCATGCAGTTGAGTTGGTTCTTTTTGCTTACGAACACGGAAATCAAGGTGATATTTTTGTTCAAAAGGCTCCTTCAACAACAATTGAAATTGTTGCAAAAGCTTTGCTTGAACTATTTAACTCTAATAATGAAATTAAGATTATTGGTCCTCGTCATGGGGAAAAGCTTTATGAAGATTTGGTCAGTAAGGAAGACATGGCAATAGCCGAAGATATGGGTAATTATTTTAGGATTCCTGCTGATACCAGAGATTTGAACTATGATCTGTTTTTTACTCAAGGGGATAAGCATATAATGGAAGTAGAATCTTATAATTCCCATAATGTTAAATTATTAGATATTGAAGAGACGAAAGAGCTTCTATTACAATTAGATTGTGTCCGCAACGCCTTGAAATAGCAAGAAAATTTTTAAACGCAAAAGTCGCTATAGTCGCAAGAGTTTTTTATATAAATTATAATGTTTTTATTGCGTCCCTCTTGTCGGGGCGTAGTTCGATTAGAACGAAGACTGATGCGCCTTTAGCGTTGAAAAAGAGTTTATTAAGTAAAGTAAGTGATATGAAAAATACATATGATAATATAGTCAAGCTTATTTCTCATGGAGAAAGTGATAAAGTAGAGTTTAAAACTTCTTTCCAAAAAGAGGTGATCGAATCCATTGTTGCTTTTTCTAATACAAATGGTGGGAAAGTTATTATCGGCGTTAGCGATGATAATAACATTATAGGGATTAATATATCGGATGAAAGTATTCAAAGATGGATTAATCAAATAAAGCAAAGTACAATACCACAAATTATTCCTGATGTAAAAACGATTGAAATTGCAGAGAAAAATATTGCTGTTTTCGAAGTTATTGAATATCCTGTAAAACCAGTTTCATACAAAAATAAATATTATAAACGAATTGCAAATTCAAATCATCTAATGAACCCAGAAGAAATTGCAAATGAACATTTAAGAACAATAAATACCAGTTGGGATTTTTATCCAGATCCTAATCATACTTTTGAACATATTTCGGATAACAAAATAAAGCAGTTTATAGCTAATATTGAAAAAATAAAACAAAAAATAATACCTTTTCCTGTATAAGGAGAATAATTAATATTTGTGAAGAGTATGGAATAATTGCACCAAAATTTGAAGAAATATTTAATGGATTTAGAGTAACTTTGTTCAAGCAAAAAATAAATATTATTAATGACAGCGAATTAAATGGCGAATTAAATGGTGAATTAAATGGCGAATTAAATGGCGAATTAAATAATAGACAAATGATAGTTTATAGCAAAATAAAAGAAAAACCTGGTATTAAGGCAAAAGATTTATCAATTATTTTGAATATTCCATTTAGTACTATAGATAAATATATTCGTATTTTTTTGGAGAAAAAATTAGTAGAGCGTAGAGGAAGTAAAAAAACAGGTGGATATTATATTATCTGAAAAATACCTTCATTCGATTCGTGTTGATGATAAATATTGAAGAAACTAAAAGTCTCTTTTGAAATTAGATTGTGTTAGAGAAGCTCTTGGTAGTTCGTTGATCGTTGATCGTTGATCGTTTTTCGTTGATCGTAAATTGGTAATTATTATTTAGGAATTTGAAATGCAGGATTATAAAAATTTAGATGTTTGGGTATTAGCAGTTGTCTTGAGTACAGATGTTTATAAAGTTACTGTAAGTTTTCCGAAAACTGAAATGTACGGTTTAGTTGATCAAATGAAACGTTCTGCTATTTCAATTGCTTCAAATATTGCTGAAGGTTCTGGGCGTACAACGAGAAAAGATTTTGCTCACTTTCTTTCTATTGCTAATGGTTCGGCTTGTGAACTTGAAACTCAATTAATAATCTCTCAAAGAATTGGATTTCTAAAAGAAAGTGACCTAAATAAATTATCTGTTAAAATAACTCGTATTCGTATGATGATTACTAAATTCAGACAAACTCTATTAAAATAATTTATTTTCCTGGGACTATTGTTAATAAATTTTGAAAATAAATCAGCGAAGTGCATTTAATTATAAGGAATTGTTATGGCCGTAGCTATACGAACAACGAACAACGATCAACGAAAAACAACTATTGACCAACGATCAACTACTATTGAAGAACAATCAACGACCAACGATCAACGAAAAACGACTACTGATCAACGATCAACGATCAACGAAAAACGATCAACGAAACAACGAATTGGCATCACAGGTCAAGCTGGGTTCATGGGAACCCATTTATATAATTTTCTTGGATTAGAAGAAAATTTAGAACGAATACCTTTCGAAGATTCTTTTTTTGACAGTGATAATGCATTGCAAAAGTTTGTTAAACAATGCGATGTAATCGTGCATTTAGCTGCAATGAATCGTCATTCTGATATGCAGGTTATATATGATACCAATGTTAAATTGGTTCATCAACTAATAACAGCAATGGAGATTGAAAAAGTCACTCCTCATGTTATTATGTCATCATCTTCGCAGGAAGAGCGAGATAATCTTTACGGGAAATCAAAACGCGAAGGGCGAAGGTTACTGGATGAATGGTCTTCTAAAACAGGAGCTAAGTTTACAGGTATAGTGATTCCTAATGTATTCGGACCGTTTGGAAAACCAAATTATAATTCTGTGGTAGCTACTTTTTGCCATAAAATAGTACATGGCGAAGAACCTGAAATACATATTGATGGCTCAGTCAAATTAATATATATAAATGCATTATGTCGAGAATTTATTAAGGTTATTCGTAAAGAAATTACTGATAATCCCTATTATACTCCACATTGTACTGAAAAGAAAGTATCTGAGGTTTTGAAGCTTCTCAATTATTTTAAAGAAACATATTTTGATAAACAAATTATACCGGAATTCAATGAACAGTTCGAGTTTGATTTATTCAATACATTTGTATGCTATATTGATCATGTTAAGTTTTATTCAGGCAAACTTACTCCAAACACAGATGATCGTGGTAGTTTCGTTGAAGTCTTAAAATTGGATAATACTGGAGGACAGGTTTCATTTTCGACAACTCATCCAGGTATAACTCGCGGCAATCATTATCATACACGCAAATTTGAACGTTTCGCAGTAATTAAAGGCAAGGCTAGATTACAACTTCGTCGTATCGGAACTGATGAGGTAATGAATTTTGAAATAGATGCGGATCAATGTCCAGGTTTTGTAGATATGCCTATTTGGTATACTCATAATATTACCAACATTGGTGATGAGGAGTTATATACAATTTTCTGGATTAATGAATTTTATGATGAAGAAGATCCCGATACGTTTTACGAAAAAGTTTAGTCCACAGATTGCACAGATGAACACGGAGTCATATTATGTCTGAATTATTTTTAGCTGATTTAACTTATAAAATTATAGGTGCTTGTATGGAAGTTCATGCTCAGCTTGGTTGCGGTTTTCTTGAACCTGTTTATCAGGAAGCGTTATCAATGGAGTTTGATGAAAGACATATTCCATATGAAAAAGAAAAAGTGCTTGAAATTAAATATAAAAAAAAGTTGTTGTCAAAAAAGTATATTGCAGATTTCATATGCTTTGATAGAATAATTGTTGAATTAAAAGCTTTATCAAATCTTTCCTCCGATCATGAGGCTCAGTTGTTAAATTATCTTAAAGCAACAGGGATTGAGGTGGGATTGCTTGTGAATTTTGGAACAAGAAAATTAGAGTATAAAAGAATGATATTAACTAAAAAATTATCTGTGTAAATCAGTGTAATCTGTGGATAAATGAGGTATTATGAGTAAAAAATTAAAGGTGATGACAGTTTTAGGGACTCGGCCTGAAATTATTCGTCTTGCTGCTGTTATAAAAACTTTAGATAAATTTGTTGACCATATTCTTGTTCATACTGGACAGAACTATGATTATGATCTTAATGAAATATTTTTTAAAGACTTGGATGTAAGAAAACCAGATTATTTTCTAAATGTTGATACTTCTTCTCTAGGAAAGGTTCTTGGAGAAATCTTGATAAAAACAGAAGAAGTTATTTTAAAAGAAAAACCGGATGCTTTTCTTGTGCTCGGTGATACAAATAGTGCAGTATCGTTAATGATGGCGAAAAGAATGAAAGTGCCTACTTATCACATGGAAGCAGGAAATCGTTCTTTTGATCCTAATGTTCCAGAAGAAACAAATAGAAAATTAGTTGATCATCTTGCAGATTTTAATTTAGTTTATACTGAACATGCAAGACGTCATTTATTAAGTGAAGGACTCTCACATCGTTATGTTTACTTAACAGGGTCTCCTATGAAAGAGGTATTAAACAGCAAAATCTCAAAAATTAATAATTCTAAAATTTTAGAATCATTAGACTTAAAGAAGAAAAAATACTTTATTGTAAGTGTTCATCGAGAAGAGAATGTAGACAGTCCTGAGAATCTTCGAAAAGTTATAGATTGTTTGATATCCCTTCATGACGAGTATAAACTTCCTATTGTTGTATCTACACATCCTCGCACGCGTAACAGACTTGAGCAATTAAATATTGATACCTCTTCTTATGATATTAGGTTTTTAAAACCATTTGGATTTCTTGATTATAATAATTTACAAATGAATGCATTTTGTGCAATATCTGATAGTGGTACAATAAGTGAAGAGTCTGCAATATTAAATTTCCCTGCAGTAACTATCAGGCAATCAATTGAAAGACCTGAAGCTTTGGATTCGGGTTCAATAGTATTAACAGGACTTGATAAAGATATTTTGCTGTCTTCAATTGAAATAGCCACTGTTGAGAATAGTTTATATCAAACAAGAGAAGTTCCAAGAGAGTATGAAGTTGAAAATACTTCATTAAGAGTAGTTAAGTTGATTATTGGTACGGCAAAACTTGCTAAACGATGGAAAAATATGGATGACTTTAGTAGATATGATTGGGACAATTAAAACTTAAAAAAATAGTTTATTAATATTAATGAAAATTTTAATTATTTCACAATATTTTTGGCCTGAAAATTTCCGGCTTAATGATATTACTATTGAATTAGTAAAAAAAGGCCACGAGGTTACAGTTCTAACTGGAATACCCAATTATCCAATTGGAAAATTTTATCCAGGTTATAGTTGGTTTAAAAAGAGAATCCAAAACTATCATGGGGTTAACATCATTAGAGTCCCGGTATTCTCCCGTGGCAAAGGAAATATATTTCAATTGGTTTTAGGTTATATTTCTTTTACATTATCTTCAAGCATTAGAAGCTTATTTTTTAGTTCTAAAGAATTTGACGTTATTCTTTTCAGCCTTTCGCCCTTAGCTGAAGGTATTCCTGCGGTCATCATGAAAATTTTTAAACATACACCCATTATTTATTGGGTTCAAGATATATGGCCTGAAAGTTTATCTTCAACAAATTTAATTAAGTCAAAATTCATTTTATCAAGTGTTAATTTATTTATAAAGCTTATATACAAAAGATGCTCTTACATCATGATAAAATCTAATGGCTACATTACATCTATTCATAATAAAGGAATTGCAAAAGAAAAAATAATATTTTTTCCTGATACTGCAGAGTCTATATATAAACCACTTGATAAAAAAGAACCATCATCTGTTGTTCCCGATGAGGGTTTTTGTGTCATGTTTGCAGGTAATATTGGTGTGGCTCAAGACTTTGATACAATATTAAAAACAGCAGAAATTTTACATAATAATTCGCAAATTCACTGGGTAATTATTGGTGATGGTAGAATGGCATCATATGTAAAAAATGAAATTATACGACGAAACTTGTCTACTTCCTTTCACTTACTTGGTCGTTATCCATTAGAAAATATGCCTAAGTTTTTTTCTCAAGCAGATGTCCTATTGGTTACTCTTAAAAATGACCCTATTCTTAATATGGCTATCCCTGGTAAAATTCAATCTTATCTAGCCTGTGCTAAGCCTATTATAGCAGCTTTAAATGGCGAAGGAGCTACTATTATTAACCAAGCTAAGGCTGGAATAACATGTGACGCGGAAAATCCACAGCAACTGGCAGATGCTGTACTTAAAATGTATGATATGTCAGAAAGAGCCAGACAAGCGCTTGGCGCAAATGGCAGGAAGTATTTTGAACTTAATTTTGAACAATCGATGTTACTTGATCGATTAGTTGCAACAATGGAGAACGCACTGAAATGAAAATATTTTTTATTATCCCCCCCAGTATTCATTATATCGAACCTTATGCACCTTTAGTGGCGGATAAGAGCAATGGTGCAAGAGTTTATTTGGGAATATTATATCTTGCCGCGTACTTAAGGGAAAAAACAGGTATAACAGTAAAAATCATTGATTCTGTTGCAGAACAATATTCTTTAAGCGATTTAGCGAGAATTATTGAAGATGAAAAGCCTGATATGATAGGATTTAGTGTTTTAACTTTTAATCTACTAAACTGTCTTGCTGTTTGTGAAATTATAAAAAAGAATAGTCCTGAGACAAAAATATGTTTTGGTGGTTGGCACCCTACTCTTTATCCAAATGAAACATTAAAATTTGATTGTGTTGACTATATTGTGATTGGGGAAGGAGAAGTAACTTTTAGCGAATTAGTTTCAACGAATAACCCCAAAGGCATAAAAGGAGTGGGATATAAGGAAAATGGAAAGGTTATTATTAACTCACCTAGAGAAATAATTCGTAAGTTAGATGATATTCCTTTTCCAGCTTATGATTTAATTGATATCAGCAAGTATTCAAATATTTTGGCAAGTGATAAACTTGCGATTACCATCATAACTTCCCGTGGTTGTCCTCATAAATGCATTTTTTGCGATATTAGAAAAACACAATATAGATATCGAACTCCAGAAAACATGATAGAAGAAATTACTTCTTGGACAGATAAAGGTGTAAAAGAGTTTTTTATTCAGGATGACAACTTTACAAGTCGACGTACAAGAGCTATCGCATTTTGTAAAATGTTAATAGATTTAAACCTGAATATAAAGTATAAAATCAGTTCAAGAGTTGATTACCTAGATGATGAATTAGTTAAGTATTTGAAAAAATCAGGCTGCTATAGAATTTATTTCGGAGTTGAATCTGGGTCACAAAAAATTCTGGATTATCTTCAAAAAGGAATCACTGTCGAGCAAATAGAAAAAGCATTTAAACTCTCAAAGAAACATAGAATAGATGCCTGTGCCTATATTATGATAGGGATTCCTACAGAAACTGAAGAAGAACTTACAATGACAATGGAACTCATAAGGAAAATTAAACCCAATCATTTACATTGTTCTATTTGTACTCCAATGCCCAGAACTTTACTATATCAAAATTTACTTAAAAATGGTACTATTAGCAATGATTATTGGCTTGAATTTGCTAATAACCCTGATCCAAATTTTAAAACACCTTTTTCTAATAATGATAAAGATTGGAGAAAGTTACAAAATTCAATTCAAAAAAAATTCTATATGAATCCAAGAATTATCTTTAAAGAATTACAAAAAACGAGAGATTTGAAAAAAATAATTTCTAAAGCTAAAACTGCAATTAATATAATCCGCTCTTAAATTCTTCATTCTTGTACGTGTTTGAATGATTTAAAGCATAACTCTATTTTTTTTGTTTTATCTTAAACATTTGAAAAAATATGTTTAAGGTAAGATACGTGTTACAAAAAGACTTATAGTATGAAAGAACAAAATATTTTAATTACAGGCTACCCAGGTTTTTTGGGAAATTATATCTATAGATTTTTCCACAATGCTGGCTATAATGTCTATACCTTAGGTCTATTAAATTCAGATCATTCTCACCACCTTGTTACTGATATTTCTACTGAAGTTCCAAACATTCCTGATGTCGAATTTGATATTGTTATTCATGCAGCAGGAAAAGCACATGTAGTACCTAAAACAGAAGAAGAAAAAAACTTATTTTACAAAGTAAATCTTGAAGGAACAAAGAATTTAATTCAATCTATTGATAAATTATCTACACCTCCAAAATCATTTATATTTGTTAGCACTGTAGCTGTTTATGGATTAGAAGAAGGGGAGTTATTAGATGAAAGTACACAGCTAAATCCAACTACACCTTATGGAGAAAGTAAGAAACTTGCTGAGAAATATATTAATAACTGGAAGACAACTACAAAAAAGATGATTATCAGGCTGCCTCTACTTGTTGGGATAAATCCTCCTGGAAATTTAGGGAAAATGATTTCTGCTATTAAAAAAGGATATTATTTTAATATTGCTGGCGGAAAAGCTAAGCGTAGCATGGTGCTAGCAGAAGATATTGCAGCTTATCTCCCAATTTTAGCAGAGTATGAAGGTACATATAATTTGACTGATGGATATCACCCTTTATTCAAAGAGTTAAGTAGTGCAATTAAGTCAATTATCAAAAATAGAAAATCCTCATGTCTAAGTATTCCGTTTCCCCTTATAAAAATATTTGCATTCATAGGGGATTTTATCCAGAAAATAACAAAGAAATCCTTTCCTGTAAATAGTTTAGTGCTTAAAAAAATGACTTCTGATTTGACTTTCTCAGATAAAAAAGCAAGGAAAGATTTAGGTTGGAATCCGCAGAAAGTTCTTGATGAATTAGCTAATATAATAGAGCAGGATTTAGCCACAGATTGTACAGATGAACACGGATAAGAAAGATTACATCTATCTTTAAATTCTGAAAGGCTTAAGAAAACTACTGAAAATTATGTTGTATCAAATAAGAAATTAATGTGTGCATTGAATAAGAAATTGCCAGTATCTGCCAAAGACGGTTTGTTAAAAACAATTAAACGCTTTGAAAGAAAATGAAATATTTACACCAGGCTTCGTGGAAAACTACGCCGCGGCAGGCAAAGATAACGGAGCTAAGAAAGTAAAATTCTTAAAACGCTAAAGACGCAAATGTCGCTAAGGTAGAAAGATTTTTATCCACTAATTGACACTAATAACTCAAAACTTAAAACTCAAAACCCAAAACTATTTTCAACAATCTTTCTTGCCTTTCTTTAACTCTTTGTAGAAATCATTATAATATACTACTGGCTTTATCTTTAACTAACGTTACATAACAAGCCTCTCCCCAAGTTATATCTGTCAAATAAGGCGTAAATGTCACTATCTCTTGGATAATAATGATATTTTATTGTCCCAATATTGAAATATCATAAAAAACAGATAATTTCAAGCATATAAAATATACAGAAAATAGAAATCATATTATGAATGACATTGAATTATTGAAATTTATAGAAAACGGCGAATCTTCCGGTTTAGAGTTTAAAGAAGCGAAGGTTCATCCTATTTCTTTAGCAGGTGAAATTGTTTCGTTTATTAATTTAGATGGAGGTTCTATTCTTATTGGAGTAAATGATGATGGGGAAATTCTTGGATGCAATTACAAAAAAATTGAAGAATTCGTAATTAATATATGTAGAAACAATATTAAACCTTCTTTCATTCCATATATTGAAAAAATAAAAATTAATAATCTTGAAGTGCTTTTATTGAGAATACCTAAAGGGGATACTATCTATTCTACAGCACAGGGGAAGTATTTTATTAGAGTAGGTTCAACTAAACAGACACCTACACAACAGGAACTTTTACGCTTATTTCAAAAACGTAATATGATACAACTTGACGAGATGCCAATTTTTCAGGCTTCTATAGATAATATAAATCCAAAGCTTGTTGATAGATACCTTGAACGTTTAGGCTTGAGTTTACTTGATTCTGAAAATGAAGATACATTAAAAATAGAATATAAAAATTTGTCTGTTTTATCTTCAGTTGATTCAACTCATCCTTCATTAGCTGGTTTTTTATTGTTCAACAGCAATCCTCAGAAGGTATGTCCTGCTTTTGGTGTCATGGCTGGTGCTTATTCAGGTGTGGATCTTTCTTCAGAAACGATAAGAGAATCAGATATCAATGGAACTCTTTCCGATTTAATTGAGGATACTATAGCTTTTCTAAAACTTACAATCCCTAAGATGTACACTATGGACAATGATATTGTTAGAAAAGATAATTATTTATACCCTATAGCTGCACTGCGTGAAGCTATAGTTAATGCAGTAGCACATCGTGACTATAGTATATTAGGCTCTGGAATCCGTGTTTTTGTGTTCTCTGATCGTGTAGAAATACGTTCGCCTGGAGGTCTGAGTAATACACTTACTTTGGAAAGTCTACCGTACAGACAGTTTGCTAGAAATCAAAACATAGTATCATTTCTATCAGGTTTAGGATATATGGAGCGAAGAGGTAAAGGTATTTTAAAAATGCAGAAACTTTCAGCAGAAAAAAATATTGAATGCAGTATACAAATTACTCCTGATATGTCTGAATTTGTAGTAACTTTCTCTCCTAAAAAATAGTTGATATTTGTTGTTTATATAGTATATAATATTTAGTTATCGCTCAATGTTATTTTTAATGATCTTTCTTCTTTTTCTTAACTCTGTGTAGAAAAAAATATTTTTATGTCTTACTTAATACTACTTTTTATATTATTATTAGCTGTTGTCTTATTCTCTCCACTCACTATATGGTATTCTAATAGACTGTCTATGATAGATGTAGCTAATCACCGAAGCTCTCATGAAGGGATTACTCCAAGAGGAGGGGGGATTATTTTTATAATAATTTTCTATATTGGAGTAATTGTTTATTCTTTGATTTTTGGTATACCCGAACTTGCACTTTTTGTTATTTTGCTTTGTTCAGTAATTATGGCTGTTGTTGGCTGGTTAGATGATTTTAAAGATCTGTCAGTTAAAATTAGATTTGGAATACAATTTATTGTTGTATTAATTTCTTGCCTGTTTTTACCTAGAATATGGCCTATTCTTCCAATTGTTTTAGAGAAAACTATAATTATTCTTGCCTGGATGTGGTTTATTAACCTGTTTAATTTTATGGACGGTACTGATGGGTATGCAGTTCAGGAAGCTGTCTTTATTTGTATTGGACTGTTTCTCCTCAGTACTTCAGTTGGATTTATTGCTTTAATTCTCGGTTTTTCTGTTTTAGGATTTCTAAGAGTAAATTATCCAAAAGCTAAAATATTTATGGGGGATGTTGGAAGTATATTCCTAGGATATATTCTTGGTGGTTTATTGATTTATTCAATAGCAGATCATAGTATATCTATTGTTCAGGCAATTATACTAACATCACTTTTTTCAGTTGATGCAACTTATACTCTACTCAAAAGGGGATTGCAAAGAAAAAAAGTATGGAAAGCTCATAGAGAACACTGGTATCAAAGACTTAATATTGCAGGTGTCAATCATAAAGTTATCTTTTGGATTGGTGTAGTATATAATCTGATTATTTTAACAATTATTTATCTAGATAAAATTGGAGTTATTACTCTATATGTTGAGGTAGGGATTACCTTGTTGATACTGATAGCAATTCATATTAAAAGAAAAGAAAAACTTCACCACTAATTTTCACTTATAAGCACTAATTTTTCAACGCTAGAGACGCAAAAGACGCTATTAAAAGATATTGCATCCTGTTGATAACAAGAAAACTATTAAGTAAAGAAAACTTTAGAAGCCAGCTTCACAGTTTTACTGACCAAAAGAATTTTCACCACCAGTCTTCGTCCACGCATTCGCGGGACTACGCCTCGGCAGGCTAATTTTCACTTA
>Ga0307988_1001230_pt1 | contig 14908 bp, 15 predicted proteins | sample EllFjometagen183_FD_203166 | JGI IMG/M metagenome (GOLD analysis project Ga0307988, IMG submission 203166) | Marine microbial communities from Ellis Fjord, Antarctic Ocean - #183 | ecosystem: Environmental > Aquatic > Marine > Unclassified | place: Southern Ocean | collected 2014-10-08 | reverse complement strand
CCGCCGCTTCAGGCAAGCCTTCCGCCGTCGCTTTTTGGGCCCAGTCCATATATGATCCGGCATGGTCTTTGTTGTGTTCAATCCAATGGTCAAGGAGCTTGATCATTTTTTCATTAAATGACAACGCCCCCTCCTGGTTATGAGAATGATGGGAATGAGAATGGGACATATTCTAGTTCTCCGTGGGTTGGCCACTTTTAGGAATAAATGGCGTTTAAAGGTATGGGGGCTTGATTGAGAACCCCGGGTTTGGGGAGAAGAAATTGATTTTCCACTGTGAGCCAAGACAGGTCCGGCTTTATTTCCCGCAACTTGCCATCCAGCGGGGGACGCCCATGCTCCGTTCTGGAATATCCGGCCCGAAAAATAAAAACACCGCTTTTTTTCCCTTTGCGGGCCGCCATATAATATTTTGTAAAGGTTCTTACCGGAAGGTCATTGGCGTTGGCGGTGGCCTCGATCTCTTCATCGGACAGACACATCAGCGCCGTCTTTGAGATGCCGTCTTTAGAAATTCTCACCAAGGCTCTGGACTCGCTACTCCCGGCGTAAACGGTGGATATAAATGGAATTCGCTTCAAATATTGCGCGGCCACAATGGCGGCCGTCCGCCGTCCGCCAGACATGACGGGAAGCCCGTAATATTCAAAGAACTTTTTTTGGATATCCTCCGCGCACTTTTCTCCCTTTTCGTAAAGGTCCTTGGATATGTACCTCAAATCCTTGGCCATGTCTTCCGCCGCGTCGGCGATGGGCCAGTCAATCTTGACATGAAAATGCGACAGCGCGTATCGATCCACCGCTTTGAACATGGGATCGGCCTGAATTAAAAGCGCGTAATCCACAGGGAGAAGGATTTTGGTGAAATCAAAAAAATGAGCCGAATCCAGATATTTATGATACCGGTCATAATTTTCTGCCAATGGCAGGGTTTTGGAGAAAAGCAGATTTTTTTTGGTGGTCTTTGTGTCATCAAAAAAACGGATATATTTTTTGTCCGCCGCCGACAGCCTGTCCTCGCAAAAAATCACCAGAAAGGCGTTTTGGGCCTCATATTCCACATTAGGGATGCGGGCCCGGGGTTTCAGCTCCCGTTTTTCAACAAAGGGGTACGGTTGTTTGCGCGAAATAAAATTGTCGTAAGAATCCAGCAATGCGTGGCGGATTAAAAACTGATCCAGCTCCTCCCGCAAAAGTTCGTAATACGAACGTCTTAAACGATCGACATGGCTAAGCTCATCTCTTCCGCGCCAAAAAGTCAATGGTCGCTCCCTTTTTTGTTATGTATGGGTAAAAATACCACTGTTTTATCTTGAAGTCAACGTTCATTTTCCATTGAGTTTTTCCGCCCACGCATACAACCGCTCCCGATTCAGGTAAGCGGCGACGCCAATCAAAACGCAGGCGCCGGTCAGCCAAAACAGAGGCCCGTACATTTCTTTATAAAAAAATTCTCCCTGAATGCTCAGCATCAATGTTCCAGGCATTCGCCCCACAGAGGCCAGGATAACAAAGACCTTCAAGGGAAGGGAGGTCGCGCCCAAAAACAGGCAGAGATAGTCTTTTGGAAAACCCGGAAAAACAAACATTAAAAAGATGACAATCACTCCCTGGCGTTTGACCATGTCGTCTATTTTTTGCATGCGACTCGGCTTCATGAGTTTTTCCACCCAGGGTCGCCCCAGGCGTCTGCCGATTGAAAAATTAATCAGCGATCCCGCCGCAAGGCCGATGCTGGAATACAAAAAACCGTTGAAGCTTCCAAAAACAAACCCTCCGATAAATCCGCTCGCCTCTCCCGGTATGGGGGCGAAAATAACCTGAAGGGTCTGAAGGGCGAAAAAGACCGCCGGCGCCGCGACCCCGAATGAGTCGATAAACGCCGCCACTTTGTCTCTGTCAGAAAAAAACCGCCAGGCCTGTTCGGCATTCTCCCACAGCGGGACCCGAAAAAAAAACAGGGCGGCAACCATTAAGACAAAAAAAAGCCCTGTTAAAATCAGTCTGTTTTTCTTAAAAAAAGAACGCTGAGTCATGCCATTAATATTCCAAACCGTCCGGGTTCCTTGAAACGGGGTGTGTCATTTCTTAAAAAGAGGGTCCATTAAAAAATCAGCTCCCATTGGGGGAGTTGAGTCGCCCGGCCCGCCAGCAGGCGCGAGTCCCAGGCGCTATTCCCAGGCGCATGGGGAGGCGCCCATGACTCACAGCCGATCCATGAATGGCGGTCCCCAAAAGAATGGACCCAACAGAATGAATCAGGCGGAATGAACCCGGCGGAATGGAGCTGGCCGCGTCATGGCCCGGCGGCGCGCCGCCTAACAAAAAATCACGCGAGCGCGGCGACCCCCGGCAAAATTTTCCCCTCCAGCAAAGCAAGAAACGCTCCGCCGCCTGTGGATATGTAAGATATTTTTTCAGCGACCCCCGCCCGGTTGACTGCGGCGTTGGTCTCTCCGCCTCCAACAACGGTAAAGGCCCCTGAATCGGCCACGCTTCGCGCCATATCCAGGGTTCCCCGGCTAAACGGCTCGCATTCAAAGACGCCCATGGGGCCATTCCAGACAATGGTCCCGGCGCCGCCCAGCGCTTTGGCGTACATGCCTGACGTTTCCAAGCCGATATCAAGCGCCATGCCGTCCGTGGGAATCTCATTGGCCAAAACATTTTTTGCCGTGGCGCCAGCCTCCAGACGTTGGGCCACGGCCACGTCCACCGGGATCAAAAGATCGACGCCTCTGTTTCCGGCGATCTTAATGACCGATCTCGCCATGTCCAGACAGTGGTCATCCACCATTGATTTTCCCAGCTCATACCCCTTGCTTTTCAAAAAAACATTGGCCATGGCCCCGCCGATAATCAGGGCGTCAACGGTTTCAAGCAGGCGTTTGAGGGCCTCTATTTTCCCGGATATTTTGGCCCCCCCCACCAGAGCCACAAAGGGACGCTTCGGGTTTTTAAACGCTTTTTTGTGCCAGCCAAGCTCCCGTTCAATGAGGAATCCAGCCCCAAACACCGGGGCGTGTTTCGTGATGGCGCACACCGACGCGTTTTCCCTGTGGGAGACGGCGAACGCGTCGTTGATGTAAACATCGCAAAGGGAGGCCAGTTCTTTGGCAAAGGCGTCGTTGTTTTCCGTTTCACCGGGATGAAACCGAAGATTTTCAAGCAGAGCGACCTCTCCGGGGGCCATGCTCGCAACCCCGGCCTGGGCGCTCTCTCCGATGCAATCATCAATAAACAGGACCGGTTGGCCCAAAAGCTCCCCCACTCGGCGGGCCGCCGGCAAAAGAGAGAGTCCTGACGCGGATTTCCCTTTGGGTCGGCCCATGTGGGACGCCAGAATCACCCTGGCGTTTTTATCCCTGGCAAACTCAATGGTTTCCAACACCGTCTTTATTCGGGTGTCGTCCGTGATATTCCCCTGTCCATCCATTGGCAGGTTGAAATCGACCCGAATAAAGACCCTTTTATTTTCTATATCAATGTCTCTGATGGTTTTCATGGGATATCTGGCTTTTATTTTCCTTTGGCTTTGTTGTTAAGATGTTTTTTTTTCGACCATCGTTCAAAAAAACCGATCATTCCCGCTTCCTCGGCTTTTTGCAACCGCTCTTTTTGAAACTCGACGCCGCCTCCGCCATCCATCGCCTCTTTGAGGCATTCGGTTTTAAAGACACATCCAAGACACTTTACAGGCGAGTTTCGATCTCCGTTCTCATTCGGAAAAACGGTTTCAAGCTCGCCAAAACATTCGGGGCGACGGATCTCATTCATTTTTTTTCTCTCATTTTTTTCTCTCTTTTTTTCTCTCCGGCCCTTTCAATCAAACCGTTCGTTTTTCTCATAATCGGTGTTTATTTTGGCGATGAATCCTTCATCCGCAAAGCTAAAATAGCGGTTTCCCCCGATAATAATATGCTCCTGCACCGCTACCCCCATGATTCGACACGCAAACAGAAGCCGCTCGGTGAGGATCACATCGTCCCGCGAGGGCGCCGGATCCCCGGAGGGATGGTTATGGGCCAGAATAAGGGCCGCCGCGCCATGTTTCATGGCGGCGGAAACCACTTCTCTGGGATAGACCGAGGTGGATGTCAGGGTTCCGGTGAAAAGCGTTTCCACGGCGATGACCCGATTTTTGGCGGTTAAAAAAATCGCGGTGAACGATTCCCGTTTTAAATCCTGTTTGTTGTGATAAAGGAATTCAAACAGTTTTTTGGAGTTGTTGAGCAACTCTTTATTGACCAGCCTCTCTTGAAGATAACGGTCTGAAGCCGCCTTGATCAGCCTTATCCCAAACAGATTGACCGGGCCGATGCCCTTGATTTTACAAAGTTCATCCGGCGACGCGTCAATGACCCCCCGGAAGGTTTTGAATTTTTTCACCGCCGCCTTGGCCATCTCTTTGCAGTCCTTGAGCGGCGTGGCCAGGGTCAAAAGCAATTCGATCACCTCATAATCATGAAACCCCGACAGGCCGGATCTCAAAAATTTTTCCCTCAGCCGTTTCCGGTGTCCCACCCCCTTGTGCGGGGGTCTCTTTTTGGGCGAGACCGGGTCGATCTCTTTTTTTTCTCTCATCGGGCATTCAATGGGAGACGCCGGGCGTTGATCGGCCATTTCAAAAGGGATCGTCCAGCTCATGCCTGAGATCCCGGGCCATCAATCCCACCAACGCCTCTTTGGGCGAAAGATCCTCATATAAAATACGGTATGCCGCATGGGATATGGGCATCTCAACCCCGAGCTTGCGCGACAGATTATAGACGGATTTCGCCGTTTTAACGCCTTCGGCGACCATGCGCATTCCAGACAGGATATCCTTTATTTTTTTGCCTTCTCCCAACTTTTTCCCCACCGTGTGATTTCTGCTCAAATCCCCGGTGCATGTCAGTATCAGGTCGCCCACGCCCGCCGGGCCGGCGAATGTCTGAGGATTGGCCCCCAGCTTGACTCCCAGTCGAGAGATCTCCGCAAGCCCCCGGGTGATCAACGCGGCCCGGGTGTTTAACCCCAGACCCATTCCGTCCACCATGCCCGCGGCAATGGCGATAATGTTTTTCACCGCTCCCCCAAGCTCCACGCCCATCATATCCCCGCTGGTGTAAACCCTGAAATAAGGAGTGGCAAACGCCTCCTGAACACAGGTTGCGGTTTCTTGCTCAAAGGAGGCCACGGTGACCACGGTGGGAACCCGCATGGCGACCTCCCGCGCAAAACTGGGTCCAGACAACGCCGCAAACTGTCTTTCCGGAAGATGGGAAAATATCTCTTTTAAAATGCCCGACATGGAGAGATGAGTTTTATTCTCTATCCCCTTGGACGCCGAGACGACCAGGGTCTCTTTTCCAATCAACCGAACCATTTTTTCAGCGGTCTCCCTCACCACATGGGACGGGGTGACCATGAGTATCATATCCTTTCCAGAGGCGACCCTTTCAATGTCTGTGGATGGAAAAAGATTTTCAGACAGTCTGATCCCCGGCAAGAAGAGGCTGTTTTCCCGTTTCTCGGATATCTGGATTTGCGTCTCTTCCTCAAACACCCACAGGTCGATGTGAAATCCTTTTACGGCAAGAAGATTCGCCAACGCCGTGCCCCAGCTCCCGGCGCCAATAACGCCTATTTTCATATTTTTGCCACTCCATTTTTTATTTTTATTAAACAGGGTCCAGCCTATCCCACCAGCCTATCCCATCAGTCTATCCCATCAGACTATCCCACTCGTCAAACGCCCTTGCGCGGCCCTTTTTTTTTCTTCCGAATATTTTCAGCGAACCCTAAAGAACCGCGGCGTCAACGACCTTTTCGTCCGGGTTCAATTTGATCAACCGCACCCCCTGGGTGTTTCGGCTGATGATGGAGACGCCTTCAATGGCGATGCGTATGATTTTTCCGCCGTCGGTCATCAGCATCATCTCTTCGCTGTCCCGCACCAGATGAATGGCCACGACCTTGCCGTTTCTCTCGTTGGTTTTTATGGTGATGACGCCCATGCCTCCCCGTTTGTGAAGCGTGTATTCATCAATGGACGTGCGTTTTCCGTACCCGTATTCCGTGGCCACAAGCAACGTTTGCCCCTGGCTCAAGACCTCCATGCCGACAATGTTGTCCCCTTTGGCCAGGCGCATTCCCCGAACTCCCTGGGCCACCCTTCCGCTGGGACGGACATCGGATTCATGGAACCGGATGGATTTTCCAGTGGCCGATCCAAGAAATATATTTCGCGTTCCGTCTGTGAGTCTGGCGACGATGAGCTCATCTCCATCAACGATGTTCAACGCGATAATTCCCCCGGCCCTGGGACGGCTAAACGCCATGATATCCGTCTTTTTGACCAGCCCGTTCCTTGTGGCCATCATGATGAATCGGCCCGGCTCAAATGAGGGAACCGCCACAATGGTGGTCACTTTTTCATCGTTTTGAAGATTCAAAAGATTGACAATGGCGTTGCCCCGGCTCTGGCGTCCGGCCATGGGAATTTCATAAACCTTGCACCAGTACGCCTTTCCCAGATTGGTGAAGAAAAGAAATGTGTGATGGGTGGACGCCACAAAAATATGCTTTACAAAATCCTCTTCCTTGGTTCCCATGGCCTTCTTCCCTTTTCCTCCCCGCTTCTGGTTATGGTAAAGGGTGATGGGATTTCGTTTGATATACCCCGTGTTTGAGACCGTGACCACCATATCTTCCTCCACGATCATATCCTCCACGGTGATCTCACGGGTGTCTTCCACGATCTGGGTCCGCCTGTCATCTCCATATTCCAGATCTATGGCATCCAGCTCTTCCTTGATAATGTTAAAAACCAGTCGCTCATCTTTCAAAATACCTTTGTATCCGGCGATGTCTTTCAACAGTTGGGCGTATTCCAGATCGATTTTTTCACGCTCAAGTCCGGTGAGCCTCTGCAAACGCATATCCAGGATGGCCTGGGACTGTATGACGGTTAAGACAAAGGCGTCCATGAGCCGTTGTTTGGCTTCAGGGGGGGTTTTCGAACTCCTGATAATGGCCACCGCCTCATCCAGATGGTCTAAGGCCACCCTCAATCCCTCCAGGATATGGGCCCGGGCCTCGGCTTTGTTCAGATCAAAGATGGTCCGTTTATGTATGATTTCCCGACGATGGAGAACAAAATATTCCAGAAGCTCTTTCAAGGAAGAGATCACCGGCCGATTATTGGCCACCGCCAAAAGGATAATCCCGAAACTGACCTCCATGCGCGTCTGTTTGTAAAGCTGATTGATGATCACTTCAGGAACCTGATTTCTCTTCAAAGCGATGGCGATGCGCATTCCCTGGCGATCCGACTCATCCCGAACATAGCTGATCCCCTCAATCTGCTTCCCTTTGACCAGGTCGTCAATTTTTTTGATCAATGTCGCTTTGTTGACCTGGTACGGAAGCTCACCCACCACAATGGTCTCTTTGTTGCTTTGGCGATTTTTTTCCACAATCACTTTGGCGCGAATGCGTATAATGCCTCGGCCGGTTTCATAGGCGTCCCGAATCCCCTTGTTCCCGTAAATAATTCCAGAGGTGGGAAAATCGGGCCCGGGAATATGCGCCATCAGCTCCGACGTTGTAATGTCGGGATGGTCAATGAAGGCTTTTATGGCGCTGATGGTCTCGGACAGATTGTGAGGGGGAATGTTTGTCGCCATGCCCACGGCGATTCCCGAAGACCCGTTGATTAAAAGAGCCGGTATTTTGGCGGGAAGCACAGACGGCTCAAAGAGGGATTCATCGTAGTTGGGGGTAAAAGAGACCGTCTCTTTTTCCAGATCTTCCAGCATGTGCCCGGAAAGACGCGTCATCCTTATTTCCGTGTAACGCATGGCGGCCGGGGGATCGCCATCAATGGAGCCAAAGTTTCCCTGGCCCTGCACCAATGGGTATCGGAGGGAAAAATCCTGCGCCATCCTGACGATGGTGTCATAGACTGCGGAATCCCCGTGGGGATGGTACTTGCCGATGACATCGCCGACGATTCGAGCCGATTTCTTGTACGGCTTGTTCCAGTCGTTTTTCAATTCCCGCATGGCGAACAGAACGCGGCGGTGAACCGGTTTAAGACCGTCGCGAACATCTGGCAACGCCCGGCCGATGATGACGCTCATGGCATAATCAAGGTACGATTTCTTCATTTCCCGCTCAATGCTTATGGTGGGAACAACAGTCAGTTCATTTGTCAATTTAACACCTGGCCTTACCTTTTGGTTTTAATCGCGCGACACGTTCAGAACTTGATAGAAAAACAACGCATTTTTCCGTCGAGTCCAGTTAAATATGAGACAAGTTAAATATGAAAAAAGTTAAATATGAGAAGAGTTAAACATCAGAAGAGGACTCTCCCTCTTTTTCAGATGCTTCCACAAATTTCTGGTAATTGGCGCTGTATATATCCGTCAGGGTCAGAAACCCGGCCGCCACAAGGGGGCCGTATATAATTCCAAGAATTCCAAACAGCTTCAACCCGCCAATGATGGAAAGGAAAACAAGAAGGGTGTGCATCTTGATGCGCGATCCCACAAGTTTCGGTTTAAAGACGTATTCAATGATTCCTGAAAGGATCAGATAAAACGCCAGAAAAAACAGACCGACCCCGACTCGGCCTTTAATCATAAACATCAAAGAGACCGGAACAAACACCACGCCGATGCCGACAATGGGCAGAAACGCCAGAAGGCCCATGATCACTCCCCACAAAAATGACGATTTGATCCCGAAAATCATGAACAACAAACCGCCCGCTGTTCCCTGAATCAGCCCCCCCAGTCCGTTCCCGATAATAATGGCCCCGGCGCTCTCCTTAAACTTTTCGATCAACTTTTGGTCCTGATCCGCCGGCAGAGGGGATAAATCCATGATAAACGATATCAGTTTTCCGCTGTCAATCAACAGAAAATAGGTGACCAGAAGCATCAGAAAAAAATTGACAAAAAAGGCGAACACGTTGGAGGCTATGGCGCTGGCCTGCTCATACACAAAAAGGCCCAGCGCCTTTCCAGCTTCGGAAACGGCTTTATTAAACTCTTCCCCGGTGAGTTCCATATTGAAATAGGAGAGCGCCATGTTGGCCCTCTCAAAAATACGGGCGCCCGACATCATCTCTTTGATCTGATTGCCCAAGGCCGCGCTTTTGGCCAGCAGATAAAGGTCATACGCCTCCTTTGACAAAATTCCCACAAAAAAAACAATGGGCACAAACAGTATGAAAAAAATCAGAACACAGGTCAAAAAAGAGGCGACGGATTCTTTGGTTTTTTTGGCGATGGCATTGTAAATCGGGGTGAAAATGCCCGTGACCACCGACGCGATGATGATGATGGAAATAAACGGCCAGATCAACCTTCCAAGCATAAACAGGGAGATCAGAAACAGCGCCAAAAAAAACCACAAAATAATATCCCTGGGAGTTTTTTCCATCATAATGGCCTGACTTTGAGATGGCCGGGATCAGATGTTGACCCCGACCGATTTTTTTAATTATTTGCTTACAAACGCCCCGGCGACAAACATAAGAAGCGTCTCATAAATCACAACCGGCGTGTAATCATGCCCAAACAACGCATATACGATTCCCCCGCCCACGATGGCCGGCACGCCAAAAAACACAAGAATTCCAATTTTTCTGCTGTCAATCATAATCCGTCTCCAATAAAATCAAGAAAATTATCTTTCGATGACCATGGCCATTCCCATACCCCCGCCAATGCACATGGAGATGAGTCCGGAGCCATAGGCGTTTCTTTCCATTTGATACATTCCGGTCACCATCTGACGGGCGCCGGTGCATCCAATGGGATGCCCCATGGATATTCCGCTCCCCAGTTGATTGGGAAAATCAACGGAGATGCCCAGATCCCTCATGCAGGCGATGGCCTGGGAGGCGAACGCTTCGTTTAATTCGATCATGTCGAGGTCGCCAATGGCCATGCCGGTGGCGGCCAGAACTTTTTTCACCGCAGGCACAGGACCCAGGCCCATGTACGCCGGATCGACGCCCCCGGAGGCAAACGCCTTGATCTTTGCCACGGGTTCGATCCCCAAATCTCTGGCTTTGTCGGCGCTCATGAGCAAAACCGCGGCGGCGCCGTCGTTGAGTCCCGAGGCGTTCCCGGCGGTCACAGACCCTTCTTTTCTAAAGGCGGGCCGCAAGCGCGCCAGTTTCTCCATGCTGGTCTCCATGGGGCGCTCGTCGGTGTCGAACAGTATCTCGCCTTTGCGCGTCTTGACAGGCACGGGAAAAATTTCTCCCGCAAAGGTCTTGTCGTTGATGGCTTTCATGGCGCGGGAATGGCTCAGCAGGCTCAACTCATCCTGGTCCCGCCGGGTGATCCCATACATATCCGCAATATTTTCAGCGGTGTGCCCCATGTGATACCCATAAAAAATTTCATACAGGCCGTCAAAGACCATTAAATCATAAATATCGCCCTTGCCGCTGAGCTCCATCCGGTGCCCCCAGCGGGCTTTGGGCAATGCCATGGGCGTGGCGCTCATGTTTTCCTGGCCCCCAGCCATGATCACATCGGCCTGGCCGGACATAATGGCCTGGGCGCCGATGGCGATGGCCTTCAGACCGGAGCCGCACACCTTATTTATAGTAAAGGCCGGGGTCTCCTTGGGAATGCCCGCCCGCATCATGGACTGGCGCGCCGGGTTTTGCCCCTGCCCCGCCTGCAACACATTGCCCATGATGACTTCGTCTATAAAAATCGGCGTCTTTGAGTCGTCCCAGTCATAATACCCTTTCTCCAGATCCGTCAACCCCGCCTCTTTAAGTCCGTTGGGGGCGAACTCGGACGATGTGGAATCGGGCGCCGGGCGCAACCCGACTTTGTTCAGGGTCTCTTTCATGACCATCGCCCCGAGATCGGCGACCGGAACGCTTTTTAGCCCTCCCCCGAATGATCCGATGGCGGTTCTTGCGCCGCTTGCTATTATCACGTCTTTAATTTTCGGGCCTCCTTCCTTAATGGGTTTAAATATTTTGAAAAACCACTCAAAACAGACGGGTCCATCTTTTTTTCATGAAACCAAAAATCAGAATCTTATCCATACCATAAAATCTGCGGCAATGAAACAGGATTCAACAAAAAGTTTTGGCTGTTTTTGTCATGGCCGCCGGTTTTATTGCAATGGCGGCCACCGCCATCCAGACCTTTGTCATCCGGGTCAATCCCCCTCCCTCGGCCAAGCGTCGCCGGTTGCTGACCGGAAAATAGACGGCGCCGGTTTCCGTTTCCGGGGCGGATCAGACGGGTTCGTTGCCCCCCGTCCATTGGAATCCCGATGACGGCGACAACCTGGGAGACCGGGTGGCCGAGCTGTTGATGGTCTTGTTGATGTCCTGGGGAGGCGCCTGGGGAAGTGATGGGGGAAGCGCGCCGGGCTTCTTGAACAATGAATTGAGAACGACCTTTTCGCCCATTTATATTTTTCAAAGGATTCAAAGTCGTGTCAATTCTTAGGGTTCGGCGATTTCATGCCGATTATGAAGTGAAATTCCTTGAAATATTCACTTTTGATCTAAAAATGGACTTTTAAGGGAGTTTTTTACATTTTTGATATGTTTGACGTAGTTCGAGTTAGGCTTGTTCTATGCCACTTGGTAAATAACAGGTCGATATTCCGGTGAAGGAATCGGTTTACCGTTTGCCCTTGCCGCTTCTATCCAGCTTTTTTTAGCGGCCAAAACTTCTTCCAACGCTTGATCCGGTTTTTCAGCAAAGGCAGAGCATGCTTTTAAGTCTGGAATATCCGCAATATATCCCTCATCTTCTTCGCTGTAAAAAATATTGATATGATAATCTTTCATTATTCTTCCTCCATCTGGAGATTGTGGATTTCTATCAGTTGCAGAAATTGTTTGATTTGATATGGTTTTGCCTTTCCTTTGACATTTTGCAGGTTCAACAATTCAGGAATGCCTGGTGCGTAAGAATATGATGACTTCCGTTTACCCTGTCCAACTGAAATCCGAAGGCTTTTTATGGCATTTATCTTAACCATGTTAACAGGCTTCAATTCCATTTATTGCAACGGTCTCAATTCTGGAAAGCTCAGCTCCCATCTTGCCCGCAATATACCACAAATCATAGGCCTGTTGCATGCGCAACCAAAGACCTGGGCCATTGCCTGCAAATTTACCAATCCTAAGCGCCATTTCAGTCGTAATTGGATGAGTGCAGGCTAATATACGATGAAGCTGTTGACGAGAAACACCCAATTTCCTCGCCGCTTCACTAACCGATAGCCCAAGATTTTCCAGTACATCTTCACGCAAAATCTCTCCTGGATGTACTGGAGGTCTTTTTAACGGGCGTGAAACTAAAAATTCTCCCATAGCGTTACCTTTTAATGATATTGTTCAAGATCAATCTTCAATGCAGCCCCACCTTCCCATTCAAAGGTGATACACCATGGCCCATTAACATGAAGACTATAGCGTTTAGGTTTTCCTTGAAGACCGTGAAAGTTAAAGCCAGGTACTTTTAAAAATCTGTCAATGATTCCGCCTGCTCCAAAGCATCTAAACGTCGTAAGGATCGTGATTGTAAATCCTGCCGCACCTTAGAGGAATGAGCATTTTTAAACAATTCAGAAAGCCCCTTATGTTTAAAACTTTTTATCATAAGCCAACTTATGACCACATCTTGTTACAGTGTCAAGAAGAATGGATAATATTAAACATTTCTCAAATAGACAGAACCCATGAAATGGAAGCCTAACCGCCGCAAATCAGCCGCGCGGCTTTTTGCGTCAGCTGATTTTGCATGGTTGGACGAAGCCGCTACGCGGAAGGCCACCCGGTTAATTTTTTTTCCGTTATAAAATATTGTCACATCCTGCTTTTAATAATAAAAATGAGCCGGGAATGCAAGAGCATTTACCTTTCATATCAATTATTAAAAAAAGGAGGTTACAATGAACGTCAACATGCCAACTGATCCGCAATTCAACAAGTATTACCAAAAACATCTGAAGTGTCTGAAGCTCAAAAAATGGTATGTTTAAGACCATTCAGGACCATATTTTTAGCCTTTTTTCTATGATTACAGGATATTGCGACGGCCCGACCCCAATTTCCGCCCCCCGCAATTTCCGCCCGCCGGACTTGCCGCGTCAGCGCCGCCACGCTACTCGCGGTCCGGTTTACCCGCTGGTCCGGTGGTTTTTGCCGTTTGATTCATTGGTGGCGAGGAATTAAATTAAATAGATCTGTCCCGATTCAATCCTTTTCTGGCGTGTTTCCAAAATAGACTTTAGTGTGAGGCCAGGGAATCTCGATACCTTCCTGGTCAAAACGGTTCTTGATCCGCTTGCGTAGTTCTCCGGTCAGCCCCCACTGTTCTCCAGGCTTGGTATAGCCCCGAATACAAACGTCGACGCCATGGGCGCCAAGATCACTAACACGCATCGCAGATGGAGTTGTTGTTAAGTTCGTTCCAAAATCGGGATCATCTTTCAGTTCCTGGCACACCCCGTCAATAACTTGGTAGACATGGCTGATATCCTCTTTATAAGCGACCGTAACGTATAGATTGATCCGTGCCCAGTCTCTGGTCTGATTACTGGCAAATTGTACCTGACTATTGGGTATTACATGCATTGTGCCATTTATTTCTCGTAAAACTGTGCGCCTTGGACTTACTTCCTCAACTTCTCCTTCCAATCCCGCAATGGTAACCCAATCACCAATCCGGTACCAATCCTCCATTACGATGAAGAAGCCCTGAATATAGTCAAGAATGATATTTTTAACAGCAAAACCAAGGCCCAGACTAGCAACACCGAGTGTCGCCAGCAAGGGGGTAATATCTAATTTAATTACACCCAGAACCATCACAAAGACAATGACCCATATAATAGCCGTGAGAACTTTTATAACGAGACACGCCATTGTTTTGGTGCGAATGACTAGCTGATCTCGTGATTCTCCACAGACCTTTGTGGTACACCCTATTATTGCCCTTGGAATTATCTTTTTCTGAATAATATTGAGCGCAATAGCCATGGCAAGAATTACTAACACCTTTACTGTAATTCCCATCATTATAGTTGGATTAAAAACGAAATCAAATGTAAAAATGAGATACCTCCTTCGGACGATTTATGGGTTTAATGGGGTCGTGGGTTTATGGGCTTAATGGGGTATGGGCTTAATGGGGTCGGGCCGTCAGAACAGATTGATTTTATATCAAAAAGACTAAATTTTGCCCCTCAAAATAGTCTTAAACACCCCTTTTGGGGCATAAAAAGAGCGGTTTAAGAACATGTCTGCGTTTACAAAAAAAACGCTCATTTTATATATCCCAAAAATATCGGTTGGTTATATCATTTTGAGGACATGCCCCATATGCGGATTGATCTTCACGCAATTGCCAGGAATCTGAATTTTTATCCTCCAAAACATTCCGGCCTCTCGCCCTGTATCCAAGTTCCTCTTTTACCGTTTCAAGAAAACTCTTGCTTCCCACCCCGACGCGCTTTCAGTCCATTTTACGATATGTTGATGATCACTCTGTTTTAGCCCTTCTGCCACCCAGTGATAATGAGACTCCTTCAAATTTTCAAAACCATTGATATTCAAAAGATTCATCAAGCAGGGAAAATCTATAATTCCATACCTTTCTTTTGGGCGCTGGATTTCATTATACCCGCACAAATGGACCATTGAGAGGGCTGAGACACAACGCCCGCACGAACCATATTCGGATCAATTATATACAAAACATTTGGATTAAATGTTCGCCACTCTGAATGGCCGTCGCATGATACCGGTCTTCCCAAAAGGCTCCTTTCCGAGCTTTTCTGACATTGTATTCCTGCGCGACGCGTCCGGCAATGAGTTTTATGGAATTTGGGATCACACCTCTTTCTCCCTTATCTATCA
>Ga0307988_1001229_pt1 | contig 14915 bp, 9 predicted proteins | sample EllFjometagen183_FD_203166 | JGI IMG/M metagenome (GOLD analysis project Ga0307988, IMG submission 203166) | Marine microbial communities from Ellis Fjord, Antarctic Ocean - #183 | ecosystem: Environmental > Aquatic > Marine > Unclassified | place: Southern Ocean | collected 2014-10-08 | reverse complement strand
GCCAAAACGCTTCTTGTGGAAAAAGAAAATGAATTAGGAGGCGACTGTCTCCATTTTGGTTGCGTTCCCAGTAAGACCCTGATCAGGACCGCCCATGTCTTCCATTTTATGCGAAACGCAAAGGCATATGGCCTTCCCACGGTTGACCTTCCGCCGGTGGATTACAGGGATGTCAGAAAAAGAATACAATCGGTGATCAGCACCATTCAAAAACACGATTCCGAAGAACGGTTTTGTTCTTTGGGTGCAAAGGTGGAACTCGGCAACCCTACATTTACCGACGAACACGCCATCCGGTTAAATGGGAAGACCTACTCCGCCAAGAACTGGGTCATTGCCACGGGGTCTTCGCCCGGCATTCCTCCCATAGAAGGTCTGGATAAGACCCCTTATATTACCAATAAGGAGATCTTCTCCCTGGATCACCTGCCCACATCCATGATTATTCTGGGCGCAGGTCCCATTGCCATGGAGATGGCCCAGTCTTTCAGTCGTCTGGGAACACACGTTATGGTGATCCAGAGAAGCGGCCAGATTCTGAGCAAAGAGGACAAGGACATGGCTGACGAGGTCATGAACGTTTTGAGTTCTGAGGGTGTCGTATTTCATTTAAACGCAGCCATAATCCGTACCAGCGACAAGGGCTCCGAGAAAGCGGTATTGATCAAAGATCAAAATGGAAAAGAAGTCACCCTGAAGGCCGAGAAAATATTGGTGGCCATGGGAAGGACCCCAAACCTGGAAGGTCTGGGTCTCAATGACATCGGTGTTGAATTTAACAGAAAGGGCCTGAAAGCAGATGATAGGCTGCGGACCAGTCAAAAACACATCTATGCCGCAGGTGATGTGACAGGCGCCTATCAATTTACACACGCCGCCGGGTATGAAGGCGGCATTGTGATCAGCAACGCTATTTTTCACCTTCCCAGAAAGGCCGACTACACATTTCTTCCGTGGTGTACTTATACGGATCCTGAACTGGCCAGCATCGGCATGAATGAGAAAGCAGCCCAGGCCGCGGGGATTGAATATGCCGTCTGGACGGAAGCGTTCAAGGACAATGACAGAAGCCTTGCAGAGGGTGAAAGGGTCGGAAAGATAAAGATGATCCTGGATGAAAAGGAGAAGCCGTTAGGGGTTCAGATCCTCGGACCTCAGGCTGGAGAGCTGCTCAACGAATGGGTCGCCGTTTTAAACGGAAAGGTAAAGCTTTCCACCCTGGCCTCTGCCGTCCACCCATATCCGACGCTTGGCGAGATCAATAAGCGTGTTGCCGGCACGTTCTTTTCTCCCAAGATCTTTTCGGACAAGGTCAAAAAAGGCCTCAAGTTCTTTTTTCACCTGAAGGGACGGGCCTGTGGTTAAACAGTTAGACAGGATTAACGGGATAGACAGGATTAAAGTACTAAAAAAAATCATGTCGATCCTGTTAATCCTGTCAGAAAAAGGAGGTAGCATATGCAGATAGCGATGATCGGACTGGGACGGATGGGCATGAATATGGCGAAAAGGCTCTTGCAGGGAGGGCACAGCGTCATCGCCTATAATCGAACACCCGATAAAACGGATCAACTTGTAAAAGAAGGCGCCATTGGGGCCTACTTACTTAGCGAGGTGGTTGAAAAGCTCTCTCCACCCCGCGCCGCCTGGGTCATGTTGCCGGCCGGCCCCACTGTGGATGACCATATCCTCCAGCTCAAAACGCTTTTATCCCCGGGCGACATTGTCATTGACGGCGGAAATTCCTATTACAAGGACGACATTCGGCGTGCCGACCTGCTGAATGAAAAAGAGATCAAATTTGTAGATGCAGGCGTCAGTGGGGGCATATGGGGCCTGAAGGTAGGTTATTGCCTGATGGTTGGCGGGGAAAAAGAAACCTGCCGACACCTTGAGCCCGTATTTAAGACCCTGGCGCCCGAAGAGGGATATCTTCGCTGCGGCGGCGTTGGCGCAGGACATTTTGTAAAGATGGTCCACAACGGCATTGAGTACGGTATGATGCAGGCTTACGGCGAAGGGTTTGACATTTTAGAGGCATCCCCATACTCTGAATCATTGGACTATGCCGCAATCTCACATCTTTGGAACCAGGGGAGTGTCGTCCGCTCATGGTTATTGGAGTTAATGGAGTCCGCCTTTGCCAGGGATGCGGATCTTTCCGGGATCAGGGGCTATGTGGATGATTCAGGTGAAGGCCGATGGACCGTTCAGCAGGCCATAGACACCGGCGTTTCAGCGCCGGTGATTGCATTGTCTCTGATGCGCAGATTTCGCTCTCAGAAAGAGGATTCATTCTCCGATAAGGTTGTGGCAGCCCTTCGAAGGGAGTTTGGCGGCCATGCGGTGGTTGCGGCGGATCAAAAATAATAAGGTACCGTCAAGCCCAAAAAGGGCGCAACGTTTTTTGAAGGAAGAATATCGTTATGGACAAGACGGATGAAACGCGAAATTTAGATAACGCCACCATGGCGGAGACCACAACTCCGGATATGGGGATTCCATTTGAGTCCTGCCTCATTGAAGGCGCCCCCGATCCTTGCATGATCGTTATTGTGGGCGCATCAGGGGACCTGACTGCCAGAAAAATCATTCCGGCCCTTTTCAATTTATTTCTTACGGGTGGTTTGCCCGACCCCTTCCTGGTTGTTGGATGCGCACGCACCCAACTGAGTCATGAAAAATTCAGAGATAAAATGAAAAGTGCTTTGAAGACCGCAAAAATTCTGGATGATCAAAAGTGGCAAGACTTTTCCAAATCGCTTTACTATGAGGCAATCGACTACGGTGAACTCCCCTCTTTCAAGGCACTGGCAAAGTCTCTCAAAGAACTGAACAAAAAACACGGTACCGGCTGGAACAGGGTTTTTTACTTGGCTATCCCACCGTCTCTAACCAAGTCAACCGCTCAAATGCTGGGGAAAGCCGGTCTTTCAGGGGAAAGCGAAAGGGGAAATTGCTGGGCAAGAATCGTTGTGGAAAAACCGTTCGGTCGCAACCTGGATACCGCCATCGATCTGGACAAATCCCTTCATGAGCATTTCCAAGAACATCAAATTTTCCGCATTGATCATTACCTGGCCAAGGAAACCGTCCAGAATATTCTCATGTTCCGTTTCGCCAACGCCATATTTGAGCCCATTTGGAACAGACGATACATTGACCATGTGAGTATCATCGCGGCTGAAACCCTCGGTGTGGAGCACAGGGCGGGATACTATGAACAGGCCGGTGTCTTGAGAGATATGTTCCAGAACCATATGATGCAACTCCTCGCTCTGACGGCCATGGACCCCCCCTCCCTGTTCCAGGCTGATCGGGTCCGTGACGAGAAGGTTAAGGCATATCGGACGATCAGGCCTTTTTCCACTGGAGACCTTAAAGATTACCTGGTCCTTGGACAATACGGCGCCGGCGCCATTGATGGAAAGCGGGTCCCGGCCTATCGGGATGAACCCGGCATCAACCCTGAATCTTTGGTCCCCACATTTGCCATGATGAAGGTTTTCCTGGATAACTGGCGCTGGCAGGGTGTGCCCTTTTACCTCACATCCGGGAAAAGGTTGCCCGAAAAGCGAACCGAAATTGTTATTCAGTTTAAAGAGGTCCCCCATTCCATGTTTCGCCAGATACTGGGGGAACACATTTCTGCCAATCGACTCATCTTGGGTATCTACCCGGATGAAAAGATTTCGTTGACTTTTCAAACCAAAAACCCCGGTGCCAGGGTATGTCTAAGATCTGTCACAATGGATTTTCACTATCATCAGAACTATACCGGCCCCATACTAGAGGCCTACGAAAAAGTGCTCCTGGACTGCATGCTGGGCGATCATATGCTCTTTTGGCGACAGGATGGCGTTGAACTTTGCTGGTCCTTTCTGACCCCCATTTTAAAGGAATGCGAAGCCTGTGCGGATCGTGCTGAAATCCTTCTTCCGTACGACTCCGGAACATGGGGACCAAAGGCGGTTAGCGATCTGAAAAAATAAGGAGTGTTCTATCCATGAGTTGGAAAATTTCACACAAAATAGCCGATATTCTGAACAAGGGCAGCGACAATAGAGGTATCGATCGGGAGGAAGCGCTCAGCCTTATGCGGCTTGAACCCCATACCAGGGAGACCTATGCCCTCATGGAAACAGCCAACAGGCTCTCCAGGGAACAATTTAATGGAAAAGGGGAAAATCATTTCCATATCGGCATCAATGTGGAAGCCTGTCCTTTCAATTGCAGTTTTTGTTCCCTTACGGTTAAGGCAGGTATATTCAAAGAAAAGATCGAGTTCACCTATGATGAGATCCTGAGATGGGCCAGGTTGGCTGAATCAGGTGGGGCTGATGCGTTAAACCTCATGACCACCGGCACCTACTCCTTTGAAAGACTTTTGAAGATCGGAAGCTTGTTAAAAAAAACAGTCTCTACTCCCATGGTGGCCAATACCCGTGACATCAATCATATGGAAGGGGAAAAGCTTTTGGACGCCGGATTTGTGGGCGCTTATCATGCAGTACGATTGGGTGAGGGGAGGGATACGCCGTTTAAGCTGCAAAAGCGTATCCGGACCATTACTGTTTTAAAGGATGTGGGATTACAATGGATGAATTGCGTTGAACCGGTCGGCCCGGAACATGATATTGAAGAGATTGTGGATCTCATGTTTTTAGCAAGAAAGCACCGCGCCACATACAGTGGCGTCATGAGGCGAATCAATTTCCCCGGATCTCCCATGGAACCCTATGGTATGATCAGCGAGCTTGAAATGGCCGGAATGGTTGCGGTCAGCCGTCTTATAATGGGTGATGTCCCAAAGGCCCACTGTACCCATGAACCTCACAGTGCATCCCTTTTTGCCGGCGCCAATCTTTTTTTCCCCGAGGTCGGCGCAAGCCCTCGCGACGGGGAGGCGGATACCGAAAAGGGAAGAGGAAAAGGATTGGACGATTGCAAGAAAATACAAGTTGAGATGGGCTGGGATCCTGAGTTACCATCCAACTGCTTTAAGGGAATCAGGAACCAAAAAAATGCAAATTGATCTTAATAAAAAGAGAGAAATTCAATGAAACGTTTATGGGGGGTGCTTTTCTTACTGGCCTGTTCACACTTCTTTGTACAGGGGGGTGCTGCGGCAAAAGAAATCAAGATCGGCACCTGGAAAACAGCCCAGACCATTCAACCCTTTTTTTATCAGAAGTTTTTGCCGCCGGGCCAAAAAAACACCGTATTTTCTTTTACCAATCCCGCAGATCAGAAAGTGGCCCTTCTTGCCGGAAGCCTGGACATGTGCGGCACTACGCTGGCCCACGCGATCCATTCCGCTTCACAGGGACAACCGGTTGTCCTGGTGGCAGCCCTTTGCAATAAATGCTCTGCATTGGTTGTAAAAAAAGGAGGCCCTGTCAAAACAATCATGGATCTGAAAGGGAAAAGAATTGGATATGTGCCGGGCACCATGCACGAAATCCTCCTGAGGGAGACCCTGACACGGAACGGACTATCCCCTGAAAAAGATGTTCGCTTAATCAGGGTTGATTTTTTTGATATGGGCATGGCCCTTGCCGGGGGAGGCATTGATGCTTTTCTTTCCGGAGAGCCTTTCCCTACCCTCGCCGTGGATCAAGGTTACGGTGAAATACTCTCATATCCCTACTACAACGAATCCGTCGGGACCATCAACGCCGGGATGCTGGTCAGGCGGGAAACCATCGAGCAAAACCCGGAGCTGGTCCTGGAGCTGGTGACGGCCCATGTACGGGCCACCGAATATCTTCAGGCCCATCCGGATGTATGGCTCAAGCGCGCCTCATCATTCGGCGCCGATCTTCGCATTTTGGAGAAAGCCGCCCCCAACATGGAGCTTGCCTGGAAAATGGACTCAGACTTTGTCAAAAAGGTACGGGCCCTCGGGGAAAAGATGCAGGCCCTTGGCGTCATAAAGAAGCAACCCGATTACGATGCGCTTTTTGACCTGTCTTTTGTGGAGAAGGTAAAAAAATGAGTAAAAACAGGGATAAAAGAAACCGGGGAGGCACATGGCGTTTTCTGCCGTGGCTCATCCCGAGCCTGGTTCTTATCCTGTGGATCGTTGTCAGTGCCGGCGGGCTGATACCCACTTACTTGTTACCCCACCCCCGCGACATCGCCGAAACAGGCTATGCCTATGTCTTTGGTGAGCTCGGGGGAGGCCCTTATGCCGGTCGTTTCCTAAGTGACGCGGGATCGAGTCTTCTGAGGGTCGGGTGCGGTTTCGCCGCCGCTGTGGCGGTGGGTCTTCCCCTGGGAATCCTTTCAGGCCGTCTATCCGTCGTTCAAAGGCTCACGAGCACGACGGTGAATGCGCTTAGGGCGGTGCCCGGCATTACCTGGCTTCCCCTGGCCATGGTCTGGTTTGGAATCGGCATGAAAACCACCGTGTTTCTGGTGGCGCTTGCCTCATTCTTTCCCATCTTCTTGAATGCCGCAGCAGGGGCCAGGCAGGTGGACCCCCTCCTTCTCCAGGCAGGGGCCATGATGGGCGTTAGAAGACTCCGCGGAACTTTCGCTATTCTCCTTCCCGGCGCCATGCCGAACCTCATGACAGGACTCCGTTTGGGGCTGGGTATTTCATGGGCCTATCTTGTTCTGGGAGAGCTCACAGGCGTACCAAACGGTCTCGGCGCAGTCATCATGGACGCCCGTATGCTGGGGCGGATCGACATGATCGTCGTCGGGATTATTATCATCGCGGTCATCGGCAGGTTGACAGACCAACTGCTTCAGGGCGGTATGCGGTTCTGTTTTAAAAGCGCCAGGAGGATGGTATGAAACCATACCTGAGAGCCGTCACCTTGCCGGGTGAGAAGCGCAAGGAGAAGATTCTCGAAATTGAACGTCTTCACAAGGTCTTCCATGTAAATGATGGTTTTCAACCTGTCCTGGAAGAGATCAGTTTCCGGGCGGAAGCGGGTGAACTGATTTGTATCCTCGGGCGAAGCGGGTGCGGCAAATCGACCCTGCTGAAAATTGTGGCCGGCTTCACATTTCCAAGTTCCGGAAAGGTCCTGCTCAAGGGAAAATCCGTTAAGACGCCCGGTCCGGATCGATGCGTCATCTTTCAGGAAGATGCATTGTTCCCCTGGCTGACGGTAGCGGAGAATATTGCCTTTGGGTTGAGAGGGCGAGGTCAGGATAAGAAATCAAAAGCGGAAGAAGTGGAACGGTTTCTGGGGCTGGTTGGGTTGAGAGAATTCAGGGATTACCTTCCCGGAGAGCTCTCCGGCGGCATGAAACAGCGGGTGGCTTTGGCAAGGGTCCTTATCCTGAAACCCGAAGTCCTGCTCATGGACGAACCTTTTGCCTCTCTGGACGCCCAAAGCCGTGAAGAGATGCAAAAGCTTCTCCTGTCGCTATGGCGGGAACTGGGCCACACGATTCTCTTTGTCACCCATGACGTCTATGAAGCGGTGATTCTGGCGGACAAGATCCTTCTCATGAGCAAGAATCCGGGGCGGATCCGTGAAGAGATCCGTGTTGACTTGCCAAGGCCCCGATCAAGGAACGGCAGCGCTTTCCTACATTTTAGTCGGAAACTCTATGAGGCGATTCGGGATTAGCAGGTTGCCAATCACCATATGATGAGTGGTCCCTCAACGACCGGTAGCAGGATCGGTCGAGATTCTTATATGTTCGGACTTTTTGCCACCAAAGGATTCAAGGAGTATGTCAAGGCGGCACGGCAAGTGCTGAAGGCCAACTGGACGGGTGCGTACACCCGGCCCTCCCCCGGCCTGTATCCCCATCAATGGAACTGGGATTCCGCTTTCATCGCCATCGGCAATGCCCATTACGATCAGAAAAGGGCGCGGCAAGAATTGAAGTCTCTATTTGCTCACCAATGGCCGAACGGTATGGTGCCCCAGATCGTTTTTAACCCCGAGGTACTGGGTCACTACTTCCCTGAGCCCGATTTCTGGCAGACGCCCGAGGGAAGACTCACCAGTGGAATCACCATGCCGCCCATCCATGCGACCGCCTGTCTGCGTATCCACGAGAGTGCTCGTGACGGAGCGGGGGCAATGGATTTTCTCCATTTCATGTATCCCAGGCTCATGGCCCTCCATCGTTATCTTTATCGCGAAAGGGATCCCGAAGGATCCGGTCTTGTTTATATCCGACACCCGTGGGAGTCAGGCCTGGACAACTCCCCTGCGTGGGATAAACCTTTGAAGAAGATACGGGTCGACCGGGAGGCGCTTCCCAGCTACGAGCGGAAAGACCTGAAGCACGGCGTTCCCGTCGATCAAAGACCGAACGATGAAGACTACGATCGCTATGTCTACCTTGTGGATCTTTTCAGGCGCCTGGGCTACAGGGAAGAAGACATTCGCGGGGAATGCCCTTTCATGATTAAGGATGTTTTATTCAATTCCATTTTGTGTCGGGCCAACAGAGACCTCTTGATCATTGCCGATCTCCTGAAACAAGACACCTCCGAAGTGGAGGATTGGGTGGAGAAGACATCCAGCGCCATATCCAGCCAGCTCTGGTGCCCTCAGTGCGGGCAGTTCGAGTCCTTCGACACGGTGGACGGGGGCCTCATTCATTCCGCCACAGCGGCCGGTTTTCTACCACTTTTCGCCGGCGCTGCTTCAAGGGAGCAGGCCCAAACCCTTTTTGAAACGCTCGACTCCGTTGCGTTCTGCGCCCTTCACCAGGGGAACTGCTTCACCGTTCCGAATTACGATATGACCCGGGATGACTTTGATTCCAGGAACTATTGGCGCGGGCCTGTTTGGATCAACATGAACTGGATGATTTCCCGGGGACTGAAAGGGTACGGGTATGTGGAAAAGGCCGATGCCATGAACCGGGACATGATTCAGCTTCCCATGCGTTTTGGTTTTCATGAATACTTCGATTCCCGGACGGGAAAAGGCTATGGCTCTGACGGGTTTTCCTGGACGGCGGCCCTGTTTCTCGATCTGGTTTATGAATACTACAGTGAAGACAAGCATCGCTTCGATTGGATCAAGCCTCACAGAAGAAACCGTCTTAACGAGATGAAAGTCTTGAACTTGTTAGATGATGACCGAGTTTATGCTTCAAGCGCCCCTGCATCGGAATTGATGGTTGCCATGGGGCAGCTGAAAAACAGGTTTTATGACCTGCACCGGGGCAGGGTGGATTACCGGGGCATGAAAAATTCGGCGGATTATCGCCTATACCAGGAAGTGGCCGCGGGACTTCGAAGTTTCGAACTCGGGAATCTCTCCTCGGATGAAGAAAAACTGGCTTTCTGGATCAATATCTACAATGCCATTGTGATCCATGGTATAGTGGAAACGGGGATCAAGTCCTCTGTGAAAGAAATCCCCAATTTTTTCAAAAAGATCAGTTACCGAATCGATGATTTTTCTTTTTCACCGGAAACCATAGAACACGGCATCCTGAGAGCCAATGCGCGTCCTCCCTACAAGATATCCCCTGTTTTCGGCAGGAAAGACCCGCGCCTCGGATTCAGCCTCGAAAAGATGGATCCGAGGATTCATTTTGCGCTGGTTTGTGGATCAAGATCCTGTGCACCGATCCGCTTCTATGACGCGGAAAAAATTGACGAACAGCTTGACGTGGCTGCGAAGAATTTTGTGAACAGCTCCGAAGTCATCGTTTTACCCGAAAAGAACAAGATATTTTTATCCCAGATTTTTGATTGGTACGACAGGGATTTCGAAGGCAAAGCGGGAATCCGGCAGTTTTTGCTTCGATATTTGGACAAAGATGAAAATTGGACTTTCATGGAGAAGAACGGGTCCAGGATTAGGATCGAATATCTTTTCTATGACTGGAACCTGAATCATTGACGGGTTCGACCTTCGGTCCTGGAGTTGGGCTTCAAGTCTCTCCTTTTCTTGCTCTGCCCACTTGCGCTCGGACAAATCCATATTAGTGCCGGTTACACGTATGGGATTACCATTTTCATCTCTTGTGATGAACCCACGCGAGAGAACCGGCACATAATGACCATCTTTATGTAACAGGCGAAACTCGACTTCGTAGCTTTCAATACAGTTTTTGAGAGCACCCCCGAAAACAGAGTCCACATGCTCTGAATCCTCGGGATGCATGAGTCTTTCCCAAAGTGCTACATCTACCGGCAGTTCATTCGGTGCGTAACCTAGCTGATGCCACCATTGTGGTGAATAATAGAACTCATTGCTGATTAAGTCCCAATCCCAGGGTGCATCATTGGAGCCCTTAATAACCAACTGCAATCTTTCCTCTTGAGCTTTCAGCATCTTTTCGATCTGTGCTTTTTCAACGATTTCCCCGATAAGTTTTGCAGCAGATCGTAGCCGTTTTTTGGCCAAATTAACCAAGAATTGTGGCCTTGGATAATAAGAATTTGTCCGTTCACTGAGCCTTTTAAAATCTATGTTAAAGGTCTCCGCCAACTCTTTCAGTTGCTCTACTTCCTTTGGAGGATTTCCATAACCGATATTGATAACGCCAACAATGCGGCCCCCGGCATAAATCGGTTCCGCATATAAATTGATGCCCCCTACGCACCAGCCCTTTCAAGGTAGCACTTGTCCGTGTTGACAATATGCGAGCAGATCAATTTTGAGCTGAACAAACGAACTATCTCCAAATTCATTATGAGGGGAAAAAAGTATCTGGAGGCTATGCCGTCAACGCTTCCAATAGACTAGGAACCCAAAACCTGGGGCCTTCCCCCTGATCAAACGGCAGCGGAACCTTGTAGGTGGCTCATGGATATACTGCCTCACCTTGATTCAGTGATCTAAATGGTTATGGACACAAACCGGGATAATGCCCTCCGTCTTACTCCGCCGGAACCGTATGACTATCAAATGACTGGTGGTGCGTTAGGCAGTTTTTTGTTGGTTTGCTTTACCAACAACCTTCCATCGTGCTTCAATGGTATCCACTGACAAATCAGCACCGCAATTCCATTCCACAAAGTATCCGCAATTGAAAACCTACTGGAACTCTCTATGGTCTCGAAGGGGTTCAAATGCCTCATATTCGAGATAGCAGCTAACGTCAAAAGTGCCGATGCGACCGTCATCTGCAACGATGGATAGCACCGAATTGGGCTGTGGAGAGAGTTCTGATATTCTCACTGGTCAAGTCCTTTGAACGGATCACGGCTCCCACTTGACTTTTTCTTCCAGGGAAAAGGGTTGACCTGCTTTCTCTTTAACCCCTTTGTCCAGTGCTGCGAGGGCTGGCAGGTTCCTTAAATCGCTGTTCCCCACAAAGGGTCGCGTTTGAAAAAGATAAAGTTTGCCGCCCTTAAAACCATATTCAATATCCCAGGGCAACGGATCACCATTGACACCCTTTTCAGGGGCAAATTCTCTCTTGATCTTCTCAGCGGCCGCTACCAGAGCGCTCAGTTCCTGCTCTGTCAACACCCGTTCCGAACCGGTTGCGGGGACCATCTGACTTCCCCCCTTCCCTGTTAGAATCAGCATCCGACGGGTGGGAGACTTGAACTGGTTTAGCAAAATGGTCTCGTCAGGACTGTACAACAGGGTCTCGGCGGGGGACCCATCCACCGTGCCGCCAACCCCTTCCGCCGTGGCGATGGTCATCTTGGTGGTATCCCCGGTATCCACATCAGCCGTAATCAATACACCGGACTTATCGGATGGCACCGATTCCAGCACAACAATGGATGGAAACACCAGGTTCGGATCACTGATAACCGTCTGCCGCCATGAAAACGACCGATAGGTAAAGGGCGAAGCCCAAACCCTTTTGACCCCTTTCAGAACGTCCTGAAAGGTCATGAGATTAAAGATGGTCAAATTAAGTCCCGCTCCGTTAAAATTAGGCATGTCCTCCACATTGGTGTCGGAGCGTACAAAAACGCCGCGCAGGCGCTCTCTTCCGGGACCTGCAAAAATTCCCTGCTCTGCTATCTCTTCTCTAAGGTTTTTCACAAAGGACGGGTCCAGCTCAATTTTTCCAATGGAATAACGAATGACATCCAATCTGGGTCGAATCCATTGTGCCAGTTGAGCGGACGACATCTTGGGATCCTTTAGCAACCGGTTAAAAAAGGTATCATAGGTGCGCCTCACAAATTGAGTCAGGGGCTCTCCTTCCGTGGCAATCCCCTTATTCTTTAGTTTTTTGGGCAGTACCACAGTGGCTTTCTGGAAATGTGCATTATAAATGCCGAAAGGAATGACCGCCCCACGGGCCACGTTCTTTGGAAAATGATATTTTAATTCTCCCAGGAAAGCCGCTTTGGGCCCGCAAACGCTCCCTGAATCCTTCCGTCTCAAATCGTCCAGACCCAGGACTCTGGTCTCCTTGAGATTCAGTCGCTCGGCATCTATGGCCAATTTTTTGGATTGACCTTTAATTTCCGCATCGCTGGTCCGTTTGATATTTTTTTCATATTCCGAAAGGATCAGCTTATCCACCTGATCCATTTTACTGGCTTCCTTCAAGATAATACGGCCCACCGGCGTAACGGCGTAGAAAAGTGGCCTTCCCTTAACCGGGGGCAGACGTCTGTAAAGCGCATCCAGAAAAACCGCATTGGGAACCCCCAGAGCCCGGGCCAGCAGCTGCACGTGAGATACCACGTTCCCCTCATCCTTGGTGATGATCCCTGAGACCGGTTCCAATTCGGCGTTGGTGGTCTCCAGTGCCAGGATATTTTCACGGTTGTAGCGCTCTTTGTCATGGAAAAACGCCAGCGGCCCCAGGGCCAATCCCGGATTCAGGGCTCTCACCCCTTCCACATAGGTCTTCCCCAGAATGTGATGTTTCAGATCCAGTTTGCTCAGCAGATGTCCGCGAATGGACTTGATAATGTTGGCATAGGCCATCAGTGGGGAAGAGCGAATGATATCGTCATTGATCCATTGAACTTCCGGGAAAAGATAGACCCAAGGCTCCCACACCTCTGAAAATGCCGTGCGAATGGATGCCTGTGCCCATTCCACGGCCAGGCCGGCACGATTGAGAGAGCGATTTGCATTTCCCAGGGTTATGTCCTTTTTGTTGAGCAGTTTGTTCAACGTCAGAACACCGGTTTCATATTCCCGATGGCTCATCAATCCGGCCCCATAACTTCCGGCCAGGGTATCTTTTAAAATATCGATGAGTTCTCGCACCGTCCAATCCCGATTCAGTTCCATGAGCCGATTTGCCGTCATGAGAATGAGCAGATTTGAAGATACATTCAGGTTGATCAGGGTTATCGCCTCTTCAGGCTTGATTTCCTTGGCTGCAATCGTTTCCCGGGACGCCACCACCAGATCCGCCAGATTGTGAAGCAGTTTTAAAGGGGCATTTTTGGGAATACCCAATATATTCTTGACCAGAGCGTGAATGCCGGGTTCCGAAATATCCGGCAGATACCCCTTTAACTGACTTTGATCCACATGGGTCAGGCTCCGGATCATTTTTACCAGTCGTGCGTATTTTTGGGCGTTTTTACTGTCCTGGGGATGCTTTTTCTGAAAATCTTCGATGAGCGGCACCAGGCTGGGAGAGAGACGGTTATGTACCAGATCTTTTACCGGTTTAAAGGGTTTGTAATTGCGATAGATGACCAGTGACAGATTCCTGATATCATTGACCAGACTCAGGTTGTCTTTGCAGAAGAAACGTCTCTGCAACTCATATTGCAGGAGGTAATTATGGAAATCCTTCCAGTCGGCGAGGGTATAGTATTTGGCAAAAAACCTGGGTGAATATTTGACTTCAAACTCGGTGCCGGAAATACCCCCGTAAGCACGGGACATGGTTAGTTTGCTTTCCGGGTGGGTTTCCATATAGTATTTTTCCAGGATGAACCCTTTCACCAGGCGATGATGGTCCGGGTTTTCATCCCATAAAAACACCTCGTTTGAGAAAATATTCCCCACATAGACCCCGTTTCGGGCAAGGTTTTTTGCGAACTTATTTCGGTAAGCCGAACAGAAAAGCTGCCCCGATTTTTCCAATTCCCGACACGGATTGGGACGGATGCGCATGTTCTTGTCCGCTACCGCCGCCAGTTTACCGTTGGTGCAGGTACAGGTATTGATGGTAAAAGGACCCTTTCGTTTGCCCAGGATGGTCTTGTAAGCATTCTTTAACTCGCTTTTTTCCTTTGGGGAAAGTTCGGCCCATCCGGGATCGCAAAAAAACAACGCACATAACGGTACCAACACCCATAATAATTTTTTCATTGATCACCCTTTTAAAAAAGATATACATTAATACAAAATTAATTTGCCCACGGTCGGCGGGATTATAGCACTGACAATATCCCATTGCAACCCTAACAAAGGCCCCGGAAAAAAATGACATTCACCCCCGTGAGAAGCCCAAAAATCGCAGTTCCCATTGGGTTTTTACTGACCATACTCTTCACTTTTTCATATGGGTGCGGCACTTCTCAAAAACATGAACCCTCAAAAACCTCAGATCTTCACCACCTCACTGTTCTGTATACCAACGACGTTCACGGACATCCCGTCAAGTTTTCAAACCTCTCCCTGCCGGACGTGGGGGGGCTTCCTGCCCGGGCAACACTCGTAAATGAAATCAGAAGTGAGAACAAAAATGTGCTGCTTCTGGATGCGGGAGACCTCAACACCGGGCAGGCCGTATCCAATTTTTTCAAGGCAGAGCCGGACATCCTCGGCTATAATTACATGGGGTATGATGCCATGGTTCTGGGTAACCACGAGCTTGATAATCCCATCCATATCCTGAAGGACCAGATGGACCTGGCAAAGTTTCCTTTTCTTTCCGCCAATGTGAAGACCCGCAAAGGCGATCATTTAGCGATTCCCTATATTATTAAAAAATTCAACGGCTTCAAGGTCGCTGTTTTCGGACTCATCACAACCGAAACAAAAATCACGGGGAACCCCGATTATATCAAAGATCTCATTTTTGAA
>Ga0307988_1001228_pt1 | contig 14921 bp, 15 predicted proteins | sample EllFjometagen183_FD_203166 | JGI IMG/M metagenome (GOLD analysis project Ga0307988, IMG submission 203166) | Marine microbial communities from Ellis Fjord, Antarctic Ocean - #183 | ecosystem: Environmental > Aquatic > Marine > Unclassified | place: Southern Ocean | collected 2014-10-08 | reverse complement strand
TTGATATTTTGATAAAAGCTTTCCCTCAAAAAGTTCAGGAAGAGCTGAAAGCTCAGCGGGGTTGAGCGTGAATCTGCAAAATACAAACGAAATAACTTACGACATTTTACATGTTTTTTTATGCGATGCTATTTTTTTAATCACGAACTTTTGAAGGGGCATGGCCGATTATGCTTTTGAATTGCTTGGAAAAAATGTACTGATCGGTATAGCTTAGCTGGGTGGCTATTTCCTTTATTGACATATCTGATTCCTGAAGCAGGTATCTGGCGTAATTCATTCGCTGGGATACTTGATAACTTTTAGGGCTTATTCCATATTGACGCTTGAAAAGAGTAGTGAAATATTTTCGAGAGATACCAGCTTGTTTTGCTAAGTTATTTATGTCATCACGTTCAAGAGGATGTGTTCTGATCCACTTATGAACTTTGTCTAAAGCATTTTCTGGTTTATGACAAGCAGCTTTTTCAGCTTCGTATAGAGTACGGCACAAGAGGGTATGTAACAAAGATGATATATTTGAATTGACAAATGAATCTTCTCTTAGATTATATATACGAATAATTTCTAAAAACAAAAACTCAAGTTCATCAGGGTTTATGCTCTTATAAGTATAACACAGGCTGTCACTAAACGCTTTTAATTGCTCTTTGTTGTCATTGTCATAAAAACCAAAGCGTATAGGTGTAATCATTAATGGACTAGAAAAATCTTGTTTACCTTCATAATACGCGCCACCACCAACAAATACAACTTGTCCTCGTTTTAGCTTGACCTCATGTCCATCTAGATTATAATATCCATTACCGCCACGCACAAACAATAAATGATAATCTTGAATATAACGTTTTTCGATCTGCCATAATGGTGGCACTTTTACATTGCATCCGCTATGAATTTTTAGATGATACTTGTTCGTGACTTTGCCGAACAAGTCTTTTATTTTATCCATTTTTGACATCTATTTATTCCATTTTACTATTCCTTTATCTAATAATATACAGTATATTCAATAATAATTCAACATTTTTAACATCACGCAAGGGTGAGCATAATGAAAACAAAGCCTAATATTGTATTCTTTTTTACTGACGACCAACGTTTTGACACTATTAACGCACTTGGAAACAAAAAAATCATAACGCCAAATATTGACAGCCTTGTTAATACCGGGGTTACATTTACTCACGCGCACATTCCAGGCGGGACATCGGGCGCGGTATGCATGCCTAGTCGAGCGATGATTCACAGTGGAAAGAGCCTTTTTCATCTAAAGAATTCAGGATCATCTATTCCTGCAGAGGATTCATTACTAGGTGAAACTTTGAAAAATAATGGTTATCGTACATTTGGAACAGGTAAATGGCATAATGGAACAGAAGCTTACGCAAGGTCTTTTACTGATGGTGATGAAATCTTTTTTGGCGGCATGAACGACCATTGGAACGTACCTGCACACCACTATGATCCGAGCGGCAAATATGCGAGTCGCTTGCCATATGTTAAAAATTGGTCCCTCAAAAAAGATGTTGATTATCTTTATGCTGATCATGTAAATAACGGCAAACATTCAAGTGAACTTTTTGCCGACGCTTCAATAGATTTTATTGAAAATTATGATGCGGACAATCCGTTTTTTATGTATATTTCCTTCATGGCTCCACATGACCCCCGTACTATGCCGGAAGAATTCCTCAGGATGTATGACGATATAGATATAGAATTACCCCCGAATTTTATGGGCGAACACCCTTTTGATACTGGAGCCTTGAAGATTCGTGATGAAATGCTCGCTGCATTCCCGCGCGACCCTGATGAAGTCAAAATGCATATCAAAGAATACTATGCAATGATCACTCATCTCGATAATGAAATCGGCAGAGTTATTAAATCTTTGAAAGATGCTGGAGAATTTGAAAACACTATTTTTATCTTTGCCGGAGATAATGGACTGGCAGTGGGGCAACACGGTTTAATGGGTAAACAAAACTGTTACGATCACAGCATGAGGATTCCATTTATTTTTGCTGGTCCGGGGATTCCTGAAAATGTACAAAAAGAATCTTTAGTATATCTTTTAGATATTTTTCCGACTTTATGCGAGCTGCTTGATATTGAAAAGCCTGATAATATTGACGGCGTCAGCCTTAAAAGTGCTTTGCAAGACGCAGACCAGGAAGTTCGTGACTGTGTGTATTTATCCTATCTTGACTGTCAAAGGGCGGTGAGTGACAAGAACTTCAAACTTATTGAATACGTCATTGACGAAAAACATACAATGACTCAGCTTTTTGACCTGAAAAAAGATCCATGGGAAATAAAAAATCTAGCAGACTCAGATACTCACTCAGAAAAACTCAACGCAATGCGTTCAAAGTTATTAGAACTCCGGGATGAATGTGATGATACAGACACCCCGTTTGGACAGACTTTTTGGACAGCGATTAATAATGATTTTACTTGCTGTTAATATAGAGTAAGCGAATTTTTCCCGACGGTACAGTTATTTTAAGTGGGTTCTGCGCTATAACTGCTTTACCGGATTGCAAATCTTTGATCTGTCGTATTGATTTAAAGGGAAGTTTAATGGTAGTTGCGGGTTTTTCACCTTGATAATTTCCGATCAGTAACAACATCTCGTTGCCTTTTTTGACGCCTGAATAGGTCAGTAATTTATTTGATCCAGTTGGTTCCAGGACTTCGCCGTCAGTAATAATATTTTCATAAGGAGCAATCTGCTTCAGGGCTTTGGCCTGATAGTAATACTCTAGCGGATTATCAAAATTACTAAAGCAGTAATATGTAAAGCCTTTTGCTCCATTCAACAAAGTTTCCAAAATCATTTGTTCGAGCTTATATGGGGCGAATTCACCATAACAACCAGCAGTAAGCCAGGGAAGCGTGACTTTCTTTTTATTCAGCAACTTATAATTACCACGGATTGATTTATGAACATCCAGAGCCCGTCCTGCGACATAGAGACTCGGCTGAGCGACATCAAGATATTTTGGATATGCTTTTCTGAAATCCACTACCATATGATGTACCGGGCGTTTCATGTGATGATTGTAGGAACCTATTTCCGGCATTTTTCCGCCTTTAGAGCCGCGTTTTACAGCCGCTTTCAAGTCGCGAAAATGCTCAGCGCCGCAATCAGTCAAATATTCAGTCATTGATTTGCCGCTTTTCTTTTGACCTTCAAGGCAGCGGGTGCATGACTGTGCTTCTTTTGCACCTTTTGACCAGCATTCGATATCATAATAAACAAAATCAGGCTGCGTGAGTTCTACGCATCTGGCCACATCATCCATTTCATTGACCGCGATATGACGGACAAATACCTTTGCCTATACTGCGAAAATCAAAGCTTACGCGTTGAAGAATAATTGTAACATGCTCACTAATACTGGACCGCTGGCGGATGGTTCAATTCATCCTGTCGATGTCAAATCCTTGCGTGAAATAGGTAAACGTATTAGAGAACAGGGTTGGCCAAAAGCGGAAGAAGCATTTGTTCCAGCACCCAAGGTTCATGCTTCTGATAAAGACGATAAGACTGCCGCTGCTGGTTAGATTTCAGATATTTGTTCTTTGTTTTTAAATTTACGCGGGGAGCATCCCTGATGGTGATTAAAGAATCTTGAAAAAGAATAAATATCTGTAAATCCCATTATTTCAGCGATTGTGACGATCTTTTGATTACTGTAGAGCAACATTTTGCGGGCAATTTCAAGACGGCGTGAATCAATGAATGATTTAAGTGTAATTCCTGATTCATTATGAAATTTCTTAGATACAGTATTACGAGAACATTTTAATTGGTCGACTAACTCATTAATACTGACCGGACGACCTTCATAGCTATCAATAAGCATTGTTAGTTGAGCAACAAAAGCTGAACCGGATTCTACTTCGTTTTGTTGAAATTCTAGTTCAATGAGCATTCCCAAGAGAGATTGCAAAGTAACATATGAATCACATGTTGTATCAAATTTACTTAAAAGTTGTAAAATATTGTTTCTTGCATTCATCGAAGCAGCTGAGTGTCCTAAAAGAATTATTCTATCTGGAATATTCTTCATCTCAATATTGAATTTAAATGACCATACATTTTGTTTCCATTTACCATAAATAGTGCGATGTATAATACCAGGGGGGATGAGAACACAGTCATTGCTTTCGAGCTGTAGCTTTTTATTTTTGCTTTTTACTTCCATATTTCCGTATATCAAAAACTCCAACTGCCAGAAGTCATGAGCGTGCATTGTTCTGGTTTTATCTTGGATATTTTCATTGTACTGAACAAACAATAATTCAGGGCGTTTATCCAAATAATACTCTGATGGATTGACTAATGTATAACTTTTGTGCATTTTGCCAACTTATTTTTGCGTTTTGCTATTTACATTATGCGTTTTGCTATATATAATAATATCATGTAGGACTAAATATAACTATAAATGGAATGATATTAATGTCAAAATTTATAAATATAGCGGCTGTGCATTTTGAAATAAATGCTGAACGCGGAGCAACAGATGCACAAGCGAAGGTTCTCGAACAGTTTAAATATGCGGTTGCTGGTTCAATAAAACTGAAAGATGATGGAAAAGTCTACAATGCACTAGGTTAAGAAATGAGACCTCACTAAAACATAATGGTAAATGGACTGCAGAAGAAGCTGGTTCATTTGCAGTGGACACCCTGAAGTCTATCAAGTTTTATTTAAATCCTCCACTTACGGGACAAATATTATACATTGATAATTTTAGGTGTTCAAAGATTTATAAGTCAGAAAGCGATGGGAATGCTAATTTAGTATTAAATGGTGAATTTGAGTCTGGAAGAGATGATCAGGTACCCGTTGGATGGGTTCTTGGAAATGTGAAAAACAATCTGAAAGATGGGATATGGTTGGATAAAAATGCGCGTTTTATAATTGGAAAATGATTACCCAAAAAATATCTATTCCAGCAGAAGGAGAGCCAAAATATTCTGCTAACAGGAAAACTGCTTTCCTGAAAATTATTGCTTATGGCAACTATGCAAAGGGTACGCTCTGGGTGGATGATGTTAAAGTTGTAAAAGATTAGTTTATAAACAATTGAGATTTTTTAATCGAAGTGGAAATTTATTATGGAGCATAGAATGAATGAAGTAATTAGAATTAGTCCCTTTTTGAAAGAAGTGTTGAAGAATCAAGCTCTATTGTCAGGAGATAAATTCGGAGTGGGGAAAATTAGCCCAGAACAGGTAGAAGCTAATTCAAAAAACTTATTTACCATTACCTATACAGCTGGAAAGCAACCCCTGGAAACTGGCGATGGAATATGTCTTCGAATTCCGCAGCGAGGATGGAGTGCGCCTAACGATGATCCGGAAAAAGAAGGCTTTATTATAATTGAAACAGATTCTGGTGCAAAACTTGAACTTTCTTTTCCGAACGCTCCAACTGATTATGGTACTCACTGGATTGCAATAAAAGTGACAAAAGGAGTAATTAATAAATCTGAACATATTTTTATTTATTATGGCGGCAAGGGGAAAAATGCTCCAGGCGCAGAAGTGCAAAATTTTGATTCTGAAAAAATTGATTTTTATATGTCATTCGGTACTAAACCATTCCCTGAATACCTTGGTGAAATAACGTCATCATCTTTTCCCGGGTATCCAGTTTATCCGAATCGTCTCGAAGTAGAACCTGCGGTAAAAGTTGTTGGAGCTACTGCTAAAACATTAAACGCGGTACTTCCATCAAGAGCCGGAGTCAATGAAAAAATATTGCTTAAATTAAGATTGATGGATGCATGCCAAAATCCCGCTTCATATTCAGACAATAAAATAATTGTTCAAATAAAATGGGATACCGGAGAAACTGTATATAATGAAAATGGTGAAATTTTAACAGAACTTTTCATGGATGATTTTCATCAAGAAATGAAATTAAAATCTCCAGGCAAAGAAGATATTTATTATCTTATATTGGAGTGGAACGAAAAAGTTTTTTACAGTAATCCAATGCAAACTACAGGTACTCTTAGTGAACAAATTTACTGGGGGGATTTACATGCCCAAGGAGCTCAGTCTGATGGCGAAGGAGAACCTGAGAACTATTTCACCAGAGCCAGAGATAATGCTTTTATGGATGTTTCGGTTCTAACAGATCACAGTGATGGTTTGTGCTTCCCAGTGATGATACACAGCAATGAATATAGAGATAACAAGTGGGATGTTCTCTGCAATACAACAGAGAATTTTAATCAGGAAACAAAATTTATAACTTTCCCAGCAATGGAAATATCAAGCGATGTGAAAAAATACCCCAGCGGAAACCGTGAACGTAATCATCGCAATGCTATGTTCTTTGATGAAAATGATTCCGTATGCTTTAACTGGCGGGAATTTCCAGATGCTGAAGACTGGTACCGCTTGATGGAGAAAAATGAGTATATGATTATTCCACATACGCATTCAGACCGTTTAGATTGCCGATATCACAATCCTTTTTCAGAAAGGATAATTGAGATCATGAGTGATAAGGGTTCAGGGGAGTATTTTCATAATCCTAAATCTTCGGCAACAAGCGACCATGGAGGAGTTCTCGAATTTCTAAAAAGTGGATACAGGGTTGGTTTTGTAGGAAGCGGGGATTATCATCATAATACACCGGGACGCCATTTTCCGCTGAAAACAAAATCCGGCTACGCCTGTGCTGAAAAAACAATGGGAGGCTATGCCGCAATCATTTCTTCTGAATTAACTCGTCGTTCAATATGGAGTTCGATGTATAATCGTCAAACCTACGCCACAACCGGTACAAGAATTATACTTGATTTTAATATGATGCTTGATGGTGAAATTATAAAGATGAGCAACGAAAAAGTCATTGATCCATTAGGACAGCATAAATGTTCATTTAAGGTGAATTATGCTTTAACTGCACCTTTGAAAGCTATTGAATTGATTCGCAATGGTGACACGGAGAATCCGGCTGCTGTTTATACAAATAAAGCTGTTATGGAAGGATTTGATAAAAGTCTTTATACTGGAGAAGTCACTTTAGAAGATTCTTCAGATTTAAAAAAATACTGGCTGGAAGCTCGTTATCCTCCTATGCTGCCACATAAATTTATTTTTTACTACATACGCATTATTCAGGAAGATGGAGAAATTGCATGGTCCAGTCCAATATGGCTCTCGGACAGGGATATTATGTCGCAACTCAATAGAACCATGGTGAATAAATGATAAACTATAATGAACATTCAAAAATACTACATATTTCTAATAGTCGCATAGAAGTCGAGTTTTCTTTGGATAATTGTTTTTGTCTGCAAAAACTGAAGAGTCCTGTCGATAATCATTTGATAGCCAGGCAGAAAAGTTATCTTATCACTTTTGACAGGGTGCAATATGATTTAGCAGTAAAAGGCAGTTGTTCTGCAGAGCTTGAGAAACACAGCAGAACCGTTTGCGGTAATGGTGATGAGATTGTTGTCAAACTGACTTTGGAACATGTCGATGGCGAGTTAAATATTGAAAAACATATTATTCTTTATGACGAAGTTGGTGCAGTTAGAATTTATGATCTGTTCACTTCAGACTCAAACTTGGCGGATATCTATTACTCTGATCTATTGAATCTAGAGTTTCAAAGCGATTTCAAATATAAGTGTGTGAACTATTACAGTTGTAGCGACCTATCGAATAACCGCTTATTGGAGTCGAAATGCAAAAAGAAAAATAAAGGCAGTTTTCTGATTGCGGAACAATCTTTGCTTGACTCCATGTTTCTATATAAAGAAGGGCCTGCGCCTGACTGTCAACCGATCAAAGGAGAATATGATTTCATCGTTGATAATAACAATGTATCTTGTCTAGGATTGGGCTTTGCAAATATATTACGGGGAGAAACGCGCAGGGCAAACGGAATTGTCTTTGGGTTTTCCGGGAGCTCTGAATCTCTATCTGAGCTCAGGCGCTATCAGAATATTCGCTATGGGATCACCGCTGGAGACGTAGAATTCCTCGCTAATTCATGGCCTGCATTTCAAACAGATATAAATGAAGAAAAGATTTTAAAAGAACTGGAGGTAGCAGCTAAAATCGGGCTGGATACGGTATTTATTGACGATGGTTGGTTTAAGCCATTCATGGGAGAAATTGATAAAGATAAATTTCCAAATAAGTTCTATAAAATGACAGAATTAGCAAAAGAACATAATTTAAAAATTGGACTCTGGATGAACCCTTTCGGCTTGGGAAGTGAACACCCCAAAGCAAAATTATGGGATGGAGCAGAACGACAAGACGCCCTTGTTACAGATATTCAATGGAACTGGGTTGCCAGGTCAAAAGATTGCTCTGCTGCCGATGTTTCGCTAGGTGAAAATGACTGCTATTATGCAATGGATATGTTGAATGAGGAATATTTTGAATATATCAAGCAACGCATTATCGTTATGTACAAGGAGTATGGGATTAGCAGATATAAATTTGATTTATATAAACTGCATGTTTTGGATACACTGCGGGGAGATCCCAATCAGCATTTTGAAGCGTATCGTAGGTTATTAACGGAACTGAGAATAGTAATCCCTGAACTGGTTATTTCTATGGATGTAACTCGACAATCCAGACCAGGGTTTGATTTCGCGCTTGATTATGGAAGATTATTCATGGAGAATCGTGGAAGAAGTCACCCTGAACATGATCATCGCCATTACCATCCTTATATAACTCTTAAAAATTTATGGTATACAGCAAAATACGTTCCTGCACAAAAACTTGAGGTAGAAATAATGCCTCAAATTGATGATTATCCATTGGATTATATCCTCAGTACCGCGATTTTTGCAAACCCCTTATATTGGGGAAGTCTAGCAGAACTTAGCAATGATAAAACTAAACGCATTCAGAACTTTTTTGATTCGATAAAGGAGGATCGTGAAAAAATCCTCAATGGGTTAATCATGACAGCAGGAGAAATGCCCGACAAAGGGAACTGGTCACTTCTTGTTTCATGCTCAAAAGATTTTTCAAAAAATCAGGAATTCTACATTGGGATTTACAAAAATGGTAGCAAAAAACAAGTTAATTCTTTTTCAATTGACCTTTTCTCCGAAAATAGTTGCTCCCTTGTAAATGTTCTGAATTCGAAGGAGGTCATCGAAATGAAAAATGGGAAATTCACTGTTGAGATTGATGAACTATTCGGGTTTAAACTTTTCAAGCTAAATAAAAGGATTTAATATGTCAAAATTCATTAATATTGCAGCCGTACATTTTGAAATAAACGCGGAATGCGGAGAGTCTGAGTCTCAGCGCAAAGTTCTGGAACAGTTTAAATATGCAACAGATTATCTTGATGGAAGCGGTCTTGATCTGCTTATCACTTGTGAAGGCATGGAAGCAATCGGGCAGACTATTGAGCAAGCTGAAAGTCCCGACAATCCAGGGCCAATGTATAATGCATACCGCGATTTTGCCATGCGTAACAAATGTACTGTTGCTGGTTCGATCAAGCTGCAAGATGAAGGAAAAGTTTATAATGCATTAGCGTTTATCGGTCCCGAAGGAGAATTCCTTGGAGATTATCGTAAAACATATTTGACGAAAAAAGAATTTGATATGGGAATTTCCCCGGGGCTCGGAGCAGTAGTGGTGGATACTCCTGCAGGATGCATTGGCAGTGTTATTTGCTTTGATCTTAATTATACAGAACTTCAACATGAATATCATAATTTGAAACCTGATATTTTAGCATTCTCCAGTATGTTTCACGGGGAACATCTTCAAAGTAACTGGGCTTATCAATGCCGTTCGTTTATGGCATCCGCCTGTAAAGACAACAGTAGTGATATTGTAGATCCTATGGGACGGGTTATCGCATCAGTAAATTATCACGGCAGGATTGTTCGTTCAAGAATAAATTTAGACCGTTTTGTAATGCATCAAGATAACAATGTTGACCGCTTTGCGGATATTCAGCGAAAATATAAAGATGAAGTTAAAATAGACTATAACCCCAAATTGGGTACTGCCGTGTTGTACAGTGAATCTCCAAAACGTTCAGCCGCTGCAATTGCGGATGAATTTGGCTTAGTAGCTCTTGATGATTACTTACAGTACAGTAAAAAATATAAAGAAAACATAATCGCTAACAAAAGAAAAAACTTATGAAGCCTAATTTTATAATCATTTATCCCGACTCATTGACCGCGCATGCGTTAGGATGCTATGGGAATTCAAATCCAGTATCTCCCAATATTGACGCACTTGCCAAAGATGGAGTGAAATTTGTCAACTGCATATCTTCGAATCCGTTATGTCAGCCGTCACGGGCCAGCTTGCACACAGGCTGTTATCTCAACGGTCATAATGTTAGGAATAATTCAACGGAGCAATTGAACCCCATTTACCCGAGCATGGCGCAAATTTTCCGTAAAGGCGGTTACCGCCTGGCGTATTACGGTAAAACCCATTCCGTAAATCAGGATGAGTGGGATGATGTTTTTGATCTTTATCCTGACTACAATCGCTATTTGAAAGGATGCGGGATTGATGTTGTTTATCCGGAAAAACCTCCTGTCGAGTCTCTTTGCGCGGGAATGTCGGAAATTCCAAATAATGACTTTTCCGAAAATATACTTGGCAATCTGGGTGAGAAATATATCCGTGATATGGCGAAAAAAGAAAGCCCATTCATGCTGTTTATGAGCCATGAAGCCCCGCATTCTCCGTGGACTGTTCCGAAAGAATATGCGGATTTTCTTAATAATATTGATATTTCCTTGCTCGAAATTCCTGATCATGCATGGGAGAGCAAACACCCTGAACTTAAATCATATCTTGAAAAGCGTTCGGCGGCAGCACCTGACGATGAACGGTTGAAATACGCAATCAGAATTTATAATACATTAATAAAAATAGTCGATGACAATGTTGGTAAATTGCTCAAAGCTCTTGACGAAACCGGGCAGCGCGACAATACTGTTATCATAGTATCCTCTGACCATGGAGATTATCTGGGAAATTATCGGGCAATGGGCAAATGTATTTCTCCAGCGGATAACCTGTTGCGGGTGCCTTTAATCTTCAATGCTCCGAAGCAATTTGCTCCACATGTGAATCGTTCATTGGTTCAGAATGTTGATATTTTCCCAACCCTTGCTGCAATCGCCGGATTGGATATTCCTTCCAGTGTTCATGGCATGAGTTTGATTCCGGCGTTAAATGGAGGAGAAATTGACCGCCAATATGCATTCAGCGAAGAACACAACGACTTTTTTGACAGTTGGATGATAGCACAGGATGAACGTTGGAAGCTGGTATATTACGCCTCGGGGCGCGAGGAACTCTATGACCTCAAAGTAGATCCACATGAATGGTGCAATCTGTCCGGACAGAAAAAATGTCAGCAGCATATTGACCGCCTCAAAAGCGAACTACTTAAATGGCGTTTCAGATGTATTGATTGCAAAAAATCGCAATCAGGAAGTTTCGTTAGGGATTTTATGAAACAAGGATTCTTTAGGTATTGAACCCAAAATATAATAAGGAAAGAAATGTTAAAAACAAAATTAATACACCCGCAAATATTGGAGGCCTTGGCCAGCTCTGGCCATTTTTCTCAGGTCTTGATTGCTGATGGTAATTATCCAGTCGCGACATGTTCAAATCTGCTTACAAAAAAAGTTTTTCTCAATTTAGCACCTGGCGTGTTGAACTGTACGCAGGTACTAGCGGTAATAATGGAGGCTATTCCGATTCAGGAAGCAACTGTTATGGCAGCACCGAAAGATTATAAACCAGAAATTCACAATGAATATCGTACTATGCTTGGCGAGGATATCGCTTTGTCGAGCATGGAACGATGGGCATTTTATGATAAAATAAAATCAACAGATACTTCATTAATTATTGCGACCGGAGAACAGCGTAGGTTCGCCAACCTCCTGCTTACAATCGGTGTTGTTAAATTACCAGAAGAAAACTTTTAAGGATCACCAATGACATCACGAGAACAATATTCATGGATTCAACAGTCCCGCACCTTATTAATAGATGCTTACTGGCCGCCACTTAATCCAATACTTGAGTTTGACGCGGAAAAATTGATTCAGACAGCTCAAAATGTAAATGGCAACGCTATTCGTTTTGGGACAATTGGTAAATACGCTTTAATACAAAATGATTTTATTCCACTGCATCCTGAATTAGGAGAACGTGATTTATTGGCGGAGACAATTGAGGCGGCAAAGGGAACAGATATAAAAATCATTGCCTATGTAGCAGTTGGACATGGCTTGCCACGTTCTCTTATACAAAATCAGCGTCCTGACTGGAGATTCTTGATGGATGATGGTGGAATCCAAGATGGAGTCCGCCACTTTGGCGGGGAACTGGTTGCGCCGGTATGTACTTTCGGACAGTATCGCGATGATATTTTAAGTTTCATCGAGCATCTTGTCGATGATTACAATATAGATAGTCTTTATCTTGACGGACCGTATTACAATTGGAATATGAGGACTCAAGAAGCAGTTTGCCAATGTGATATCTGCAAGAGGGCATTTTTGAAAGAAACCGGATTCCAATTACCTTCTAATAAAGATTTCGAGGACTCAGAACTGCATGAAGTTTTTGATAACTGGGTGGGGGAAAGATTATATAAATTATTTTGTGACATTATTTCCATTGCTAAAAGTACTAAAAAGTTAGCTTTGATGTTTAACGCTTTTGCAGCAACAGCCAGACCTGAAGCATGGGAACAACAAATGCTCAAAAAATCTGATGGCTTCCTGCTGGAAGCAGAATTAAGCGGACTTCGAGGACTTGGAGTTGGCGATTATCATGATAAAATAATCTGGCGCTATACTCAAGCTCATACAGCTTGGCCGCGTTGTTCAACGCCATATGCTGAAAAGAAAAACAAACATAGCGGGTATGAAACGCTAACTTGGGGTGGAACTCCAATTGTTTCTTATGGCGGTAGACTGTGTTTAGATAACAGTTACCAGAAACCAGTCAAAGAACTGTTTACTTTTATGAAAAGCAATGAGTCATTATTGGGTAATCTCCAAGCGCATAAATTCATTGGTATAATTAGTGAACAAAGAATCAGTTCTATCACAGAATCCGCAAAGCAAGCACTGGCAGGAGCTTATAAATTATTACAGAGTGCTGGGCTGCAAACCGGAATCGTTACTAATAAAGCATTAAGCGATATTGCTGCATTGCAACAATATCCTGTACTTTTTCTATCAGGTAATGTGAATATTTCTAGAGAAGAAGCTGATTCCCTGCGTGAATATGTGCGACAGGGAGGAAATCTTATAGCAAGCGGTAAAGCGTCTTTTTGTAATGATGACTTTTTGCTTAGAGATATTTTCAATATATCTCTTCAAGGAGCTCCAGAGCAACTTGATGGTCTGCAATTTTGGGATGGACTATGGGATGTTTATTTACAAAGTAAAGACTCTAAAAAACTACTTCCTGTTAAGGAGTTAACATGGGTTAAAGGAGATGAAGGCACTGAGTGTTTAGCTGAAATAGTATCAGGGGGTAATTCAGAATATCTGGCTCAGGCAGTAATAAAAAATAGTTTTGGCAAAGGAACATGCTGTTATATCAACTTCCCGATTGAAAGAGTTTATGATGAGCTTGAAGAGCCGGAATTTATTAAAATTATAAATTCTATTCTTGATACAGTTGAATCTCCTTGTCAAATTACTTGTAAGCATCGACTTTATTCTTCATTAAAAGAAAAAGATAATCTAAAAATATTATATATGTGTAATCCGTCTGTTGAAACAAGAAATTTTAGTACAAGAATTGAGTTAAAAATAAATACTGCTCCGACTAAGGTTTATAGTCTAACGAGCGGTAAAGACATCAAGCATGAAGTAAAAAATGAAAAAATAACAATACAAGAACATTCATTTAAAGATTTTGATTGTATAGCAATAACATTCTAAAATAGGATTTATATTATGGGAAAATTGACAGGAAAAAATGCGTTAATCACATCAGGTGGTCAAGGTATAGGCAAAGAGATTACAGCTGAGCTGATCAGGCAAGGCTGTAATGTTGTGGTTTCATATCTTTCAAGCAAGGATGGAGCTGATGAAATTATTGCTTTGGCAGAAGAAAACAATTGCAAGGCAGAAGCTATTCAAGCTGATCTGACTAAGGAAAATAACTGCAAAAAATTGATGGAAGAAAGCATTAATTTTCTAGGAGGATTGGATATTTTAATAAATAACACGGGCAGCTTAGTTGAACGTCGGTATTTATCAGAGATAGATAGCGATTTCTGGCATAAAGTAATGAATATAAATATGACCTCAATGATGATGATTACCCGTGAAGCCTTGCCGTTCCTAGAGAAAAATACAGATGGCGCGTCTATTGTAAATCTGTCAAGCCTGGCCGGACGCAAAGGCGGACACGGAGGATCATTGGCATATGGTACAGCAAAAGGAGCAATACTGACTTGGACACGGGCCCTTTCTGGAGAATTAGGACCTAAAGGAATCAGAGTTAATGCTTTGGCACCGGGATTGATTTTGGGAACAAGTTTTCACGCGACGCATACAACAAAAGAATCAGCAGAACAAACAGTTAGCCAGATTCCGCTTGGACGTGCTGGCAATCCCGCGGACATAGCAAGAGCTGCGGCATTTTTAGCATCTGAATATGATGGATTTATAACTGGCGCAACCCTAGATATTAACGGGGGGGTATATTGTGCATAAAAATACAACAAAACACATAAAACTAGTATTTTAAACACAGCCATCCCATAGAAAGCTGAATATTTGAAAAATAACGGATTCAAGGTACTTTATTTACAACCAAATAAAAAAGGACCTAAACATGAATCCGTCGAAGCATAAAATAAGTGTACTTACGCAAAT
>Ga0307988_1001227_pt1 | contig 14922 bp, 9 predicted proteins | sample EllFjometagen183_FD_203166 | JGI IMG/M metagenome (GOLD analysis project Ga0307988, IMG submission 203166) | Marine microbial communities from Ellis Fjord, Antarctic Ocean - #183 | ecosystem: Environmental > Aquatic > Marine > Unclassified | place: Southern Ocean | collected 2014-10-08 | reverse complement strand
CACTGCTGTGAAAACAATAACTGATGATCTTATTTTTGAAATCATGTGATATGAATATTAATGAAATAATTATTTATATATTTTGTTTGGCTTCCTATAATATAAAATGAAAAAGATTAAAGATGCTAATGTGATTGTGCCTCCAATGCTATATGATATTTCTTTGGATAAACTGAACCCTTCAGGTGCCAGTAGCAGATAGGTCGATATTACCATGGTCATGAAAAGAGCAGGGATCAAAGTAATCCAAAAATTCTTCTTTTGAGTAACCAGATAAACAGTGATGGCCCAAAGAACTACTGTGGCTAAAGTTTGGTTTGACCAGGCAAAATATCGCCAGATAATACTGAAATCGATTTGCGTAAGTAAAAGTCCTATACCAAATAAAGGAATACTTATAAGTAATCTATTTTTTATCGGTTTCTGTTCATAGTTTAGAAAATCTGCAACAATTAACCGTGCACTTCGAAATGCTGTATCTCCTGAGGTAATAGGTGCTGCAACTACACCCAGCAAGGCAAGAACTCCACCAAAACGGCCCAATAGGGAATTGGATATCTCATTGACAATAAATGCTGCATTACCATTGTGCTCCGTCATCACATCATTAAGTTCACGTATCCCTCCAAAAAAGCTCATACTTATTGCTGCCCATATCAGTGCGACAACCCCTTCTGAAATCATAGCTCCATAAAATACCGGACGTCCATATTTTTCGTTCGTCATACACCTTGCCATTAGCGGTGATTGGGTAGCATGAAATCCCGAAATAGCTCCACAGGCAATTGTGATAAACAACATTGGAAAAATTGGAAATTCATCAGCATTTACATGATAATTACGAAGTGTAGTTAAATTTAATTCAGGAATATGATAACCTTTTACAAATAGTGCAATAATTAATCCAAGGGCCATAAACAACAAGGACAATCCAAAAATCGGATAAATACGACCTATTATTTTATTAATCGGAAGCATAGTAGCAAGCAGGTAATAAATGAAAACAACCCAAATCCAAAAGGTCATTGAAATATAGCCGGACGTTAAACCTGACAAAATTTTCGCCGGTCCCATAATAAATACAGTACCAACCAAAATCATTAGGATTACTGTAAATACACTCATGAATTGTTTTGTCCCCTTTCCTAAATAGATTCCTACAATTTCAGTAATACTCAGACCTTTATGCTTCAATGACAGCATTCCTGAGAAATAATCATGAACGGCTCCGGCAAAGACAGAACCAAGCACTATCCAAACAAAGGCAACTGGTCCCCACATAGCTCCTGCTACGGCACCAAATATTGGTCCAAGTCCTGCGATGTTAAGAAACTGAATTAGGAAAATTCGCCACCATGGCAAGGGCATATAGTCAACCCCATCATTCATTGAATTAGCAGGTGTTATTCTTGTTGAATCAACATCTGCAAATCTTTCTATATATTTTGAATAAAACATATATCCTAATAGCAGGATAATAAGACTTATAAGTAATGTATACATATGGTCTCGATATTTATTTTATTTTCTATGTATTTATTTATCAAGGGTCAGCACTTGGTCCCGGTCTTCCAATGCTTTTTTCAAATCGACATAAGGAATTTCCTGAACAGCACAATTCATATCCATAGCTAGTACAGCTGCCGTTGCCGCCGATTGTCCTAAAATCATAAATACAGGTTCCATTCTGATCGATCCAAAAGCAATATGACTACTGGAAACACAAACCGGAACTAACAGATTTTTACATTCTTCTTTTTTGGGAACTAGCGAACCATATGAAATTGAATAGGGAGCCGGTGGACTTACACCAATATCTCCTTCGTTTTGAACAAATCCTTCGGGTGTAATATAACGTTGAATATTGTGTGAATCCATTGCATAAGAACCCATTCCAACCGGTTTAGGAACTTCGCGTTTAAGTAATACATCGTTCTCTGTGGTTACATACTCCCCAATCATCCGGCGGGCTTCGCGTACATAAATCTGGTGAGGCCAGTTTTCATTGTCCGTAAATTCGTCTTTTGCCAATCCCCAGGTAGCCATTTTGGTTCGAATATCTTCAGGTACCCTTGGATCATTGGCTACAAACCAAAGAAGTCCCATTTGATAATCCCGGTGTTCTTTAATAATTTCTTTGCGTTTATCATAACTTCCATCCGGGTACTCATAGTTCATCCCAATATTATCGCTGCTAAAAGGCCCGTGGTTGTTGGTGTCCGTCTTTTTATTTGGTAAGGGATCGAATTTTTGGAAAAAATCTTTTCTGCCTGTTTGAAGTGAGCGCAATAATAATTCATATTGCAATACATCGTAATTGTCAGGTCTTGGAAAGGGAATTCTGTTTTCATCATGATTAGTCATACAGATTCGAAAACAATAGGCCTGAATTTTATTATCGCCAGCCCCATATTCTCCAAGATGTTCAGTAGAAATTCGTGGTAATACACCACTGTTTGGATCGCCTAGGATTTTATAAGGTGAAATGTTTTCCCAAAACCAATGTTGATGATGCAGAATTCCTGTTTGAACGCCGTTCCACTCTTCGTTGTAAGTATCTTTGCTTTCGCGACCAACATGATATTTAACTCCTGCAGTTGCCATTAAATCCCCCTCATAAGTGGCATCAATAAACATTTTTCCTTTAAATATTTTCCCTGACAGTGTTGTAATAGATGTTATCTTTCCCTCAGTTTTTACTACTCCATTATCACGATCTAACCACTCATCGCGTATTAAAGTAATATTGTTTTCAGTAATTAATTCATCAAATATATTCTCTGCAACATGTGGCTCAAAAATCCACATTGTTCGTTGATTTCCATCAATGGCTGGTGTTCCCTGACCACGACCTCCATATTCTTCCTTTTGTTGCCATTTCCATGCCCCTTCAGTATCGTAATGTTTCCATACACGATGATAGAAATCACGGGATAAACCACCGATTGTTTCTTTTTTACCTGTATCAGTCCAGCCTAAACCCCCGGCACTTAATCCGCCAAGATGAATATCGGGAGAAACAACAATTACTGATTTACCAGATTGTGCTACTTCAACAGCTGCAATAACTGCCGATGCTGTTCCTCCGTATACGATTACATCGGCGCTATAATTATTAATTGTCTTTTGAGATGGATTGCATCCGACCAAAAGAAGGATAAAAAAGAGTGTAATTAGATTAGGTTTCATAGTAAATTTTTAAACATTAAAGTCATTGATTTTTTATTCATTCTGTAATATTAAACTTGCGTGCCGGACAAAGAGCCCACGCATATCTTTTCGGTAATTCTCCAGAATACTTTTTCCAAGTCCATTGTAATCACCACAATTGTATAGTGCCCTTGCCAGTATTATTTCTCGTAATGCTCTTGAGCGTTTATTAAGTGAAGAATTTTTTATCGGATTTGGCCCTTTACCGTTATTATCCAATTCGGTAAGTGCATTATTTAATTGAAGCATAGCATGACTTTGCATCCCCGGCTTTTGCAATAATTTGTATAAGGACTCACAAGCAGACGGATCTTTTAGTTTTTCCAAAGCTAAAGCTAATGATCTATGATGCGACAAAGTAACCCCGGCATCCAGTTTTTCCACCATTTCTAATAGTTTGGGTAAAACAGAATTGTCATTGGAATAACCAAGTGCCAAAATAATTCCATCGGTTGGAGTTGGCAAATGAGCAAAATCAGCCATGGAACCTTGAAATATTTTTTCGTCCCATTTCTCAAATTTATTTAGTTCTTCAAGAAGGATTGGAACGCCCTCTTTTTCCTCACTCATTCCCAGTAAGCGGGCATAAAGTAATTTGCTTTGTCTACTTGCTTTTTTATACTCCTTTTTTACCAATGGAATGGCTTTTTCTTTATGCGATAAGATTATTGCCAATGGTTGTCCTGCACTATCAGGATTGTTTGCTTGTCCGTATTTTTTTACGGACTGTTTAATTACTTTTTTTGAAAAAGGAAAATTGTCTTTCATTTCTAATACTTCTTCTGGCAGATTACCCTTTTCAACCAGAAGTTTTTGAAGTTCTTTAATGTTTATATCCCGCAAATTATTATCGCTTGTAATTGCCATTGTAGCTGCTATGCCGGCGGCATAGCCCTGGTTGGCCATATCAAACTGCATACGTACCATTGCTGAAGCATCTCTATCCATACTTATTCCTAAACCAGTTACTAATATTCCATTTAAACCTTTTGGAAGTAAACAACGGTAAGGTGTGTAACAGGTACCCCCGGGTGCCGGGTGGTTTTCTTTTTTAGATATTTCATCGTGGGGGAGAAGTGCAAAGTACAGAGATGTCGGGTACCCATGTGAATCGTAGTCACTACCCGAAAATACAATTCCATCGGGGTAGGTTCGGCCAGCAATCTGGTCGAGATAATTTAAGGTGAAGTCTCCAACAACTCTTCTTCGTTCTCTGTTTTGCGGGAGAGGTACAGCGTCGTATTGGTTTTCAGTATTTTTGGTGATATGAACACTGACAAGGGAACGCCAAACATCCAGCATATCCGATTCATCAACCAAAAGATAATCGCTGTTATTATAATTTCCTTTTAAATTACGGGAGGAAAAACCGGTTCCCTGTATGGCAATTTGATTCTGCTCCAAAGTTCCGTAACGATATTCTGCACCAGATGAAATGGCTATATCGGCATTTCCTGTGGCATCAATAACTATTTTTGATTTTACTACACCCCGGCCTTGAGAAGTTGCAATAACAGCACCTTTAACTGTATTTCCATCAACAAAAGTACCACATCCAATTGCACCCAACCAGATGTCTGCTCCGGCTTTTTCGAGTTCAGAACGGTACCACTCCATTTTTGGTTCAATATTATCTTTAGGGAATGGGACTTCGGCAGCAAATCCTACTTTCTTTCCATGGTAGGGTTTTCCAATCATTCCCAGGGTACCAATTCCGCCAAGGCCTTCCAAATATTCAACTACCAAAACTTTCATTCCCATGCGAGCTGCTGAAATGGCTGCCGGGGCACCGGATGTTCCTCCTCCAATAACTACAATATCATATGTGCCAATTACCGGAATTCCTGTTTGAGGACTTGTTATAGAATTATTCTTTTCATTTATAACTCTAAAACCTTTTAGTTTTTCTTTTACATTTCCATTTATATCTGAGTTAGAATTAATTGGTTTAATTTTTAACTCTCCATAATTAACTGATGTTTTTGCAATTTGAGAAGTTACATTTCCGATTTTCTCTCCAATGGATGCCATGGCTCCGGGTTGCAATAATAATTCTGCAACATTTCTCGGAATTCCGGCACAATCGCTCAAAACAAATAATTTGTCAAATTTTTCAACTTGAAAATGTTCTGATTTATTCGATGAATCTGACCACTCTTCTTCATTTTTTTTGCAAACGAGTGGATTAGGTGAAATGAAAAAAAGTGATTCGGAAGCGCGCAATTGACCTTCAATATAAGTTTCTTTTCGGGCCTGTTGTTCTGCTTTGGCGAAGGAAACAAAACTTAAATCGGTCATCGGAATTTGAAGAATACGTTTTTTGTAAATGGGTTCACTATCCGAATTACCAGATAAAGCAATAATACGTTCAAAATTTATATTTGCTGAAACCCATGGTTTGAATACGACACCTGCCATCCCGCAAACTGTTGCATGTTTGCTGGCATCGATGATGGTTTTGGTTACAATTGCCTGCCGTCCGGAGCGATTGGCTATTACTACACCAGCAGGTTCATTTTTTTCATTCCAGACAATGTCGGTAACAAAACTGCCAAATACAAACTCAACTCCTGCATCGCTTAACGCTTTACTTAAAACTCCTTTAACACGTATTGGGGTAGTTATATTTGAATTGCCAAAAATTTGTTTTTCTATTTTGGTTTTGGGTTTTTCAGACGAAGTGCGTACCATTCGAAATGTCGAACACATATCTTCTCCTAAATAGGGTTTGGATTCAATCAGAAATACCGATGCTCCATTTTCGGCGGCAGCTACAGCAGCTGCAACGGCGGGAACAGTTCCTCCAACTATCAGAACATCAACTGATTTTACAATTGGAATTTCTCTTTCAGATTGAAAAACGGATTCCTGCTTAATATCTTCAGCTTTGATTACCAGAGGATTTCCAATAAGGAAAAAAATGATGGGAATGATTTTCCACCATAGGCTATAGAATTTCTTACTTATACAACTCATCTTACTTAAAAATTATTTTTCTTGTATTTTTCTACGCTTTTAAATGTTTTCTTGTTTAAAAGATCCTTACTATCCAGATACTTAAAGGCTTGGTTTGCAATGTAACGGTTTTCATTACTGAGCAATACAGCAACATTTTCTGCAACTGTTTCGTCTTCTATTTTGTGAGAATGAAACATATCAAGTGTCATTTTCACCAGTGCTCCGTTCAGGTTATTTAATTCGCCAGAGAGTTTTTTCATCACATACTTATCTAATTCTGGCACATCTTTTAATTTTTGAATAATTAGTCGTTTTTGCAAAAAACCAGAGCTGTCTAAAATATTAACCATGTCAATTTGGAATTCGCTGGTTAAAGAATTCGGTTTCATAGCATTTAAGGCTCTTTCAACCAAATAAATATCATTAGAAGAAATGAATTCCAGTAGCTTTTTTTGCAGGTCATTTGAAATTTCTACTTTCTCAGAAATATGATTAAGTGTCCAAATCTGATCGTTCTGGTTTTTGCTGTTAAGTAATTCTAATATAATTCCAGAAGTAAGCCTTTCAGAAGTAATTTTTTCTATTTCGTGTTTTGTTTGCCCGTATACAACATGCCATAGTGTATAAGTTGTATAAACAGCTCCCGTAACAATATAATCGAGCACAGCAGCAATTGTTGCTGTTGAAATCGCATCAACCTCTGTTTTTGTTGAATCCTTTTCAGGAATCAGTTCTTTAATAGAATAGTTAGCCAATGTAGAAAATGGGTCGGCTAATAATTGATGCAATCTGTTATATTCATTTGAATTGAATTGTACATGCTCTGTTTTACTGAGGAACTCTCCTTCAGGCAATTTAAATCCCATATATCGGCCAGTAATATTCCAATAGAGTTCAATATTTACTAATCTGCACTTTCCGTCAATGCAAACACCCGTTAGAATTTTTCGTGAATACATTACCGGAATCTGATTTACACTGAGGTATTCTAAAAGTGTATCGCAATGTAGAGTATCCTTAAAATCAATAACACGAGGAATTACTTCATAAATTTCGGTTGAAATAGTAGGTTCATTTAACCGTGATATCTTTTCATTTTTTATTTGAAAAGAGGTAGTTAATAGTCCCAAAATTAATATATGTAAAATTGTCCTGTTCATTTGAAATTTACATGTAAAAACATTTTTAAAAAAAGGGAATTTACACTTTGGTCATTTTTTTAGATAATCTTTTTTGAGGAAGAATTGCTCCAACATTTCTTAAAGTAATTATTAAAGCTTCCGTATTTATGTCACAAGCAGGCTGGCCGGAATTAATTGATTGAACCGCTGCTGTTCCGGCAGCCTGTCCCATCATTGAAGCGGCTGGTTGAACTCTAATTGAACCGTGTACTTTCAAGTCACTCGAATTACACCTCCCTGCTACCCATAAATTTTTCCACCCTTTTGGCACAAGAATAGAATACGGTATTCCGAAATATTCACCTTGCTTTAACCTGGCAGTTTCGTTATATTCTTTTTTGAAACGATTAAATTCTTCCAAAGAATCGTTATATGCATGTATATCTACAGATTTATTAAAAATTCCTATTTGGTCTGGAAATTCCCGTTTCGATTTAAAGTCATCAAAATTTAACTCATACTCACCAACTATTCTTCTCGATTCACGAACACCCATAACCGAGGCTGTACAGGCATGTTCTACATTCTCAAATCCGGGCACATATTTTTTATAAAAAGACAAGTATTGTTTTGCAATTCTTCTTCCCAGCATCATTCCATTTGTGAGGCTTTCACATCTAAGGGCGTTCAGATTAAAAACATGTCCACCATTTAAATATCCAATTGAATTACCCACCTGAGACAAGCCTGGTAAATGTCTGTCAGTTTGTGTAAAATGCCCATCTTCAATGGCTTTTAGTAGTATTGGGTGTTCCGTACCAACACCCACCGCTGTTTTAAAATCAATATTTGCAAAATATGAAGTTAAAGTTGCAGGCATTATGTTAGGTGTGTCTCTTCCAGCTTCACGACAATCTGCCCCACATAAATCCGCTAAAACAGCATCTCCTGTGCAATCAATAAACGTTTTTGCCGGAATAAATTTATATCCTTCAATATTATTAATAATTATACCTTCAACATGTCCATCTTCTTTTCTGGCTTCAGCATCAATTACTTTTGTGAAAAATCTTACTTCTACTCCAGCTTCAACTACTTTTTCATCTAATAATAATTTGTATCCCTCAACATTAAATTTTGTCCAATGATGGTAAGCCTTAGTAAAGACTTCTGGTTTTTCTGTTGGACCAAGAAAGCCACGATCGTACATGTCGAAAAGTATCTCTTGCATAAACCCGCCAACTAATAGTTCTTTACCATTTGCCATTGGATCGAAAGCAGTAACCAGGCCAGAAGTCCCCATTCCTCCGAGGCAGCCTGTGGCTTCAATTAGTAAAACTCTTGCACCTAAACGCGCAGCACAAACTGCTGCGGCTGCTCCGGCAGGTCCACCACCAGCTACTACAATATCGTACTTTTCTGAAATTGGAATTTCTCGTTGTAAGTGAAATACATTTCTTGATTTTTTGACTTCTGAACCTTTTGCATTTTTCGTAAAAGGTGATATTAATGCAGAACCTGCTGTAGCAATTAACGACTTTTTGATTACATCTCTTCTGGAAAATTTCATAATACCAGATTTAAATTTGTAATGAAAATGAAATCCCGATGGATAATACCTTCGGGATTTCTTCTAACAAATTAACTAACTAAACTAATACCCTGGATTTTGATGTTCCTGATTAATCGCAGGATTATTATTTAATTCATCTTCCGGGATTGGATAAAGAAAACGTTCATTTAGAACTGTTTTTCCCGAGGCTGCAAATGCTTCTTCTACCTTACCGGTTCTCTTTAAGTCATACCACCGTCTTCTTTCCAATATAAACTCATATGCTCTTTCCTTTAGAACTGCATCTTGGAAATCTTCTTTACTCATTCCGCCGGAATAATCAATATCAGAAGCAACAGTTAGATCATATCCATATGCCCTTCTTTTTATCATATTCAGTTTTTCTAAAGCTTCACCAGATGGACTACCTTCAGCCATACATGAGGCTTCTGCATAAAATAAGAATGCCTCTGTGTATCGGTAAATAGGTACACTATTAAGACTTATTCCATCCTGATTAGTAATGAATTTCTTGAATAAGATAGGAACAGTTGATGGCAATGGCACCCATTCTCCATCAGAGTTCTGATATTCGGTGTACATATTGAAACTTTTCCTCAGATCTTTATCATCCCAACTGTCTCCTATAAATGAATTCATATCTGGTAACCAGGCAAAATATCCGCTTGTACCGTAATTATACGGTTGAGCATTTGCCCTATGAATAAAGGTTGGAATAGTTGAAGTTTTAGTTTCAGAATGATGCACTGACATGATATCTTCTGAATGGGTAATGTTTGCAAACATTTCATAGAAATCGTCAGGTTGTTCTACTGTGACTAGGGAAAATGGACCGTTATTAATTACATCAAGGGCCTTTTCAGCAGCACCAGCCCAATTTTCAGTGGTCAAATAAACATGAGCAAGTAGCATTTTTGCCACCCACTTGGAAGCCCTACCTGTGTTCTCTCCCACTTCGTCTAGGCCACTTTCCGCAGTAAGACAATCCTGAATTATTAATTCATAAACATCACTTGCTGGTTGTCTTGGTGCTTCCACAGTTGTAAGATCAATACTTTCGCTTGTTTTAATTGGAACATCCCCCCAGCCTCGCACTAATTCAAAGTAAGCTAAAGCTCTTAAAAAATGAGCTTCAGCCAAAATTTGTGTTTGAACAGTAGGGTTTATATCCTCAATATTTGGTACATTATCTAACACGGCATTTGCACGGTTAATAGCCCGATAATATGATGACCAGTTACTTGCACATCTACCAATATTTCGCTGATCTAATATCTGGTCAAAAAAACTGATAGGATTCTGAGATCCTCTCCCGAATAAAAAATCCCCATGCAATTCAATCATTAAATAGTTATTTATTCCGTAAAAGTCGTTTTGTAAACCATCATAAGCACCAGCAATTGCTCCTTCTGCATCAGATTCATTTTGATAATAATTTGCTTTTGAAATAAAACTTTTTGGTACTTCATCAAGCATGTTTTCGCAAGCAGAAAACAAAATAATCGTTAATAATAATAGTGTTATATTTTTCATGATTCTTCAACTTTTAGATTAAAAATTAAGCTTTAAACCAAATGCATAAATTTTTGCATTTGGATATGCATTCTGGTCGACCCCAATCCATAGTCGGTTTGCTACATTTCCGCTATCAGATCCTCTGGAGTTAACTTCAGGATCAAGTCCTGTATATTTTGTAAAGGTTAACAGGTTTGAGCCTGATATGTATATTTGTGCCAGATCAAATATTTTTAAACCCAGTTTTTCCACCGGCAGGTTATAAGCTAATCTTAGAGATTTTACTCGCAAATAGCTTCCATCTTCTATAAAACGTTCTGACCCTGTAATTTGTGTAGCTGCACTTATTTTTGGGTATTTTGCATTTGGGTCAGGATTTTCAGTGGTCCAGTAGTTACCCATAATATCTTTGAGTTGATTATTTCCTCTTTGGAATGAATTTAAGCTGGTTCCATTTGTAGCATTAAATATTTCATTGCCAGACACTCCCTCCAGAATAAGGTTTAATTCAAAATTTTTGTATTTAAAGTCAGAAGTAAAACCATAAATAAAATCGGGATAATAGCTACCAAGGATAATCCTGTCCAAAGCATTTATCACTCCATCTGGTTCTCCATCAGGACCACTCAAATCCTGGTATTTTATAAATCCATCTTCATCCAGACCTTCCTCTAAAAATCCGTAAAAGCCCCCAAAGGTTCACCAACCCGGGCTATGTTAATTGGAGGCCAGGCGGCTCCTTGGTCAGCACCAAAAATATCACTATCTCCGGCAATTTCAATAACTTTGTTTTTGTTGGTTGAAATTTGTGCTGAAGCGTTCCATTTAAATTCCCTGCGTAAGATGTCTGCATTAACACTCAACTCAAATCCCTGGTTTTGTATTTCTCCCAGATTTTTAAGAATGGAGCCAAAACCGACTGATGGAGGAAGAGGAACAGAAGCCAACAGGTCTTTTGTATTCTTTTTGTAATAGTCAAAAACAAACCTTAACCTGTCGTTAATTATATTTAAATCAAACCCAATATCTAATTGCCCGGTGGTCTCCCATTTAAGGTCACTATTAGATATCCCCACTGGAACATACCCGATTACATCTGTATGATTACCGTAAATATATTTTACCGAATTTAACCGGTTAAGTGACTGATAAGGTGATAATGCTGTATTACCTGTTATTCCATAGCTTGCTCTTAATTTCAGGCTATTAATAAAATTAATGTCCTGCATAAATGATTCTTCGGAGATTCGCCAGGCCAAGGCGGCTGAAGGGAAGTATCCCCATTTGTGATCGGCTCCAAAACGTGATGAACCATCTGCTCTGATGCTTGCCGTAAGCATGTACTTGTTATTAAAAGAGTAATTTGCTCTTGCAAGGAAGGAAGCCAGAGTCCAGTCTGAATAGCCTGAACTTGGATTACCAATGGTTTCTGCAGCTGAAAGGTCATAGTTCTCAGTAGTGTTATTTGCAAAACCGCTTACACTAATATTAGAAGAATTACGATACATATTGGTTTGGTAAGTGTAACCTCCAACTACATTTAAATTGTGAATCTCGTTGAATACTTTTGAATACGTTAGTGTGTTTTCATTCAAGAATGAATTACTGTATGAATTATTTATAGATGCAGAACCACGGTCGCTACTATAAATAATTGGTGTATAATTGTCGCCTAATGAATATTCGTATTGCGACCCAAGTAGAACTTTTAATAGTAATTCAGAGGTTAATTTAATATCGAATGTTGCGTTTCCTAAAACAGTATTTCCAAATGAACGGTTTTTCCTGGAAGCATATACCAATGGATTGCGCATATCAGCAGATCCAAAGTTGTATTCCTGTTCAATTTGGTAGGGTAAGCCTTCTTCATCATACACAGGAAGCGTTGGTGGAGCTGATGCTGCAGCTGACAGCAATCCTGTTCCACGAAATCCATTATCCGAACTAACAGAAAAACGTTCCCTTCTTGATAATTGAAGATTTACACCTACTGTAAGCCAACTCTTCATTTCATGGTCTAAGTTAAGTCTAACCGATCCTCTTTTTACTCCCGAGCTTATCAATATTCCTTCCTGATCGTAGTAATTTCCTGACAAAGAATATTTGGTTTTATCCGAACTCCCTGTAAAAGTAAGGGTATGATTATGGATGGGAGCATTCCTAAATATTACATCTTGCCAATCAGTACCAGGGTTTTGAACTTGATCTACATTAAAATAAGGATCCATCCCCTGGTTTTTTAACCATTCATTGGCAAGAATGGCATAATCTTTTGCTTCAAGCACATCAAATCGGTTAACTTCTTGTTGCATTCCGTAAAAACTATTTACCTCAATTTTGCTTTTTTGGTTAAACCTTCCTCTTTTTGAAGTAATTATGACAACTCCATTGGCACCCCTTGAACCATAAATGGCAGTGGCAGATGCATCCTTTAAGATATCAACAGATTCTATATCGGAGGGATTTAGGAAATCTATTCCACCGGTAACAGGAAATCCGTCAACTACATAAAGGGGATCATTACTGCCGATCATAGAGTTTCCTCCACGAATACGAACTTCTATTCTACCTCCTGGTATTCCTGAGTTTTGTGTGACACGTACACCAGCAGCACCAACCTTTAAAGCTTGTTCCATATTATAAACCGGTACTGATTCTAACATTTCAGTTTTGATTTGTGAAACAGAACCAGTTAAATCGGATTTTTTCATTGTTCCGTAACCTATAGCCACGACTTCTTCGATGCCAATTGCATCCACCTGCATGGTTATGTCGATAGTAGTTTGTTCTCCCACTTCAATCTCCTGTGTTAACATTCCTACAAAGGTGAAACTCAATGTGGAATTGGCTGGAATATTAGCGATTGAATAATTTCCATCGATGTCTGTAACTGTTCCAATAGTTGTGCCTTTAATAATAACAGTAACCCCAGGCAATGGTCCGCCTACTTCGTCTATTACTTTCCCCGTAATAGATTTTTGTTGCTGAGCATCAGAAAGAAATTCAGGAGCCAAAATAATTTTCCTATCAGTGATAGTATAGTTCACATCAGTACCTAAAAAAAGTTTATTGAGTATTTCATCAATTTTTTTGTTATTCGCCGCAAGTGTCACCTCACGATCGGTATCTACTAATTTTTCATTGTAGAGGAAGTAAAACTCGGAAAGATCTTCAATCTGATCCATCGCATCAACCAACTTTGTGTCTGAAAAGTCGACTGAAAGCATAGTAATTTGAGAATAAGTGCTGTTTGCGAAGGTTTGAAAGATTGAAGCTAGCAGTAAGAATACTGTAATTCGCATAATTCTGAATGTTTTCATTAAAAAATGGAAATCACATTCATAAAAAAATTTAATTTTTTTCATAAATTTGTAATGTTAAAAGTTAAAAAAATTGTTAAAAATTTTTTGAAGGAAATCGTTGGCGCGATTTCCTTTTTTTGTTTAGTTAAGGTACGTCTCGTAGTTTCATATAATTTTAGATTTGATTAGATTGTTATATATTTTTCTTGTATAGCAGCACTTTCCTTTTTTGAATCGTTCCGTCATCCATTAATTTTCGGTCAATAATCCGGTAGCGAATAGGCGATGTCATACACAAATAACGTAATACTTCTTGCAAAGAATCGTCCTGAAAGGTTCCACGAATAACGTGATTTCTAAGTTCCTCATCAACCAGCTTGACATCCACATTGTACCAACGCTCAATACGTCTTGCCACTTCATCCATTGAGTCTCCTCTGAACATAAGTTTACCCTCTTTCCATGCAGCATATTTGGTCGCATCCGTTACATTTATATTTACGGTACCATTACTCAATACCAAACGTTCATTAGGTTTCATTTCAATTCCCGATGGTAGTCCCGGTGTTGAAAATTCAACTTTCCCTTCTGCCAAAATCACTTCCACGTATTTTTCTTCAGGATAAGCATTAAGATTAAATTTAGTTCCCAATACTTTCACTTTTGAATTGCCCGTAGCAATCACAAACGGATGATTGGCATCATGAGCCACATTGAACCAGGCTTCTCCTAAAATAGCAACTTGCCTGTTGCTATTAAAAGGAAGTTGATATTCAATAGAAGATCCACTGTTTAGCCAACCTTTGGTACCATCGGGCAGAGAAAAACTAATACGTGATCCCAATGGTGCAATAAGTGTAGACGTTACCGGGCTTTCTGCCAAAATTGGTTCATCCTTATTTTGTTCTGTAAACCAAATACCACCAGCTATTAATATTGGAATTAATAACACGGCAGCTGCCACTGAATACCAGCGATAAATCTTTTTGACAATCATTTTCTTTTTACGACTTTCGTTAACATGTATTTTATGGTGTATACGGTCGAGTAAGTAAGACAGATGATGATCCTCATCAGGATTATTTATAAAGTATTCTACAAAGTTCTTTTTAAAATGTTGTTTAGATTCCTCATTTTCTTCATTTAAGGAAAAAAGGGAGTAGATGTATTGAGTCTCATTTTCATCGGAAAGCCCTTTACAAAAGCGTTCCAATTTTATAATATCCGATTGTTGAATCATTCA
>Ga0307988_1001226_pt1 | contig 14927 bp, 13 predicted proteins | sample EllFjometagen183_FD_203166 | JGI IMG/M metagenome (GOLD analysis project Ga0307988, IMG submission 203166) | Marine microbial communities from Ellis Fjord, Antarctic Ocean - #183 | ecosystem: Environmental > Aquatic > Marine > Unclassified | place: Southern Ocean | collected 2014-10-08 | reverse complement strand
GTTTTTTATTAGTTTTTGAAGTATTAGATTGTTATTCGAGATTATCACCAAACATCAGGGAACAGAGAACTAAAATTCCAGTCATAATTGAATCATCATTAAAATCAAATGTATTTGAGTGTATCGGGGCACAATCTTCCCCGGCACCAAGCCAGAACATACACCCTGGAACTCTATCAAGATAAAAAGCAAAATCTTCAGCTCCCATCGTATGGGTTTTTGCCGGGATATAGGCTCCATCTCCCAGCACTTTATTTACTGACCGATGCAGCAGTTTAGTCTGATCAGGATCATTAATCACCGGAATATGGTACTTCCTATCATACTCCAAAGAGTATTCAACATTACAGGTATCTGCTGATTTTCGCAGTTCATCACGTATTGACGCCTCAATCGCATCACCAGTTGCTGTTTCAATATACCGTGTAGTTCCCTGTACAATCGCTTCGGAGGGAATCACATTTGAATTCATTCCACCTTGTACAGCACAAACTGATATTACAGCACCTAATTCTTCCTTATATCGCGTATGAAGATTTTGCAGGCGCAGTACTGTATCTGCTGCAGGAATCAATGGATTAAGACCGTTCTCCGGAGTTGCCCCATGGGTTCCTTGCCCAGTAAAAACAACCTTAAATGAGTCAGCCGCAGCAAACATTATACCGCTTTTACAAGAGACCGCACCAGTAGGCACGCCCGGCCAATTGTGAAAACCATATACAGCCGACAATCCATCGCATACTCCTTTGGCCACCAGTTCTGCCCCCATACAGGCAACTTCTTCTCCTGGTTGAAATATAAAACGAATGGTGTTTGGCAGTTTATCCTGGAAGGTCCGGGCAACCATTGCTGTCCCCATAAGAACACTCATATGTCCGTCATGTCCGCATGCATGCATTTTCCCGGAATGCATAGACTTGTAGGGGACCTTAGATGTTTCATTAAGAGGAAGAGCATCCATGTCTGCTCTGAATCCAATTACTTTTCCTGGATCTCCACCCGGGATCTCAAAAACCATATCTGTTTTTATTTTCGGCTGCCAGTAGATTGGGTTTAGCGTATCCGCCTGTTTCTTAAGCACTTCTCGGGTTTTAAATTCCTCTCCTGCCAACTCCGGGATGGTATGCAATTCGTGTCTTATTTCTCTGATTTTCGGTAAAATTTCAACAATATAGGTACTTAGTTGTTCTCTTGTCAGCATTATTTACTCCAGCTCATTTTTATTTTACGGTTTCAAGCAGTAAAGCTCTCCCTTGTTTTCCGGCCTTATTAACAACGCCGATTTTTCTGAGAAACCAAGACAGCTTTGCAGCCTGCCCGGATGTAATACCGGCACAGGTTTTTAAGTCCTTATGTGTATAACGCTCCGGGAGTGTCACAGGTAACAATAATTTATATGATTCTTTTCCTTCAAAGATTATGGTATCCACAACTTCCAGAAGTGTTCTTCCAAGTATACTGATTCCTTTTCGCCGCCAGCTCCCTGCTCCATCATCAGCCCGCTCTTCCAACGCCTTCACCATCACAATTTCTAAAATGAAATTTGGATGAAGAACTGTTTCAGGAATTCGCATCAATTCCACTCCGGCAACTGCCGGCACCCCTCTGGCCGGTGATTTCCGTTCCCTGATAATATGTTTTTGATCCTTATCATACAATCGGATAGTTTTCTCAGCAAAAATAGGATACACCAATCTTACACGATGATTTGGAAGTAGTTTTCCAAGTTTTACCCTGATATTGGAGAAGCTGCCAGTTTGAATCTCTATTAATTCAAATGGTGTGACCACATCAATAATATAGCCATCAACTTTTTGTTCCGTCACACCCTGAGTTTGCTCTGCATACATCTTTTTGAGAGATTCGTGTAATGCGGTTTCATGCAGCTGTCCAATCATAATAGTACTAACATAACATGATTTCCTTATTGAATCTATTCTCACTTTTTGGTGTAACCTATCAACCTAACTTGTGGTAGTATTACATATGAGATCACGCAGCGGCTCAATGTTAAGACTCCCACTAAATATCTTGTTCTTTATTCTCTTAATTCTCCTGGCAGGCTCCTGCACCATGGAAACAAGTGCTGGGGAGAGGTATCTGGATACTCTTTATGCTGATATTTCTTTAACAGCAGCCCGGAATTCTGATGTTGCCCGGGTTGATACCATCGGATATGCTACAGGAACCGGATCTTACCCTATAAAACGTATCATCATAACCGGATCAGATCTGAGTAAATGCACCGTTACCGAAAAACCCCGTATTCTCATCACCGGGGCAACCCATGGGGATGAACAGATTTCTGCAGAAGTTGCGGTGAGGCTGGCGGCGTATCTGGTAGAACAATATCAGGCAGATGACAATGATAACAGTACAGCGATCACAGCGCTTTTAGATACCTGTGAAATTCATATTATTCCGGTCTTGAACCCCTGGGGAGTGGTTAATGACAGGGTGAAAATTGATGAAGTGATAACTGACGGCCGCTATACTGCCGCTGGAATCGACATCAACCGTGATTTCGGCAGTCCGGATCCAGATGCCTCTGTCCCTCTTGGTTGGTTACGTCCCTGGTATGGGGGATTTGCCGCAAAAGAGAGTAGCATCCTCCGTGAACTTTGCGAAAAAGAACGGTACATTTTGAGTATTCAGGGGCATACCGGTGCTGAAAATATCAACCTGCCGATGGACTATCTGGGGTACAAAATCGTTGTCGAGGAAACGGGGGATATTGAGTATCTGGATCTGGATATGTATATACCAATATATCCGTTAATGGAGACCTTTGCCGAGAGTTACACAACCTCTCTACAGGCTGCCGGTCTTGAAGATTTTTATTATACTGAAGGCTATGACTGGTATGGGATTACCGGGTCGTTTACCGATTGGCATTTCGGTGCTCTTGGAGCCCCGGGCTATACTATTGAGTACGATACTTATCAGGGGCAAACGAGTGAAGAATATGCCAACTCCGTATGGCTGGAGCATAGGGATGCCCTTATAAACCTTCTGGGGATAACAACGCATCGTATCTCGGGTCAGGTTACTAATTCTGCAGGTGAAGCAGTCGAAGCTCTTCTTACGTTCCAAAGGCATCCCGATAGATCCCGGGCTTCCGGAGATCCAATCCCAATTACCCTCTCAGTACGCTCAGATCCGAAAACAGGATATTATCATATCCTCATACCTGATGGGGTTTGGGATATAACGGCTGCAGCCAGCGGTTATGATCCATATACCGGGACTGTGAACAAACCCGTGATTGATCCATCCACTGGAACAGATCCGCTTATACAAAATATCCAGCTAGCAGCTCCCAGATAATATTGAACATTCCTAATATTACCATTATGCTCTTTTGTAGAGTTCTAAAGAGTTGTTATTGAGGAGTTTGAATGCGAATAACCGGCGGCATCTACCGTGGAAGAAGAATCACGTGTCCCCCGGGGATAATCCGCCCGGCTATGGATAGAATGCGGGAATCTCTCTTTTCCATCCTGGGAAACCTTGATGAAAACTCATTCCTTGATCTTTTTTCCGGTTCAGGACTGGTCGGAATTGAAGCGGCTTCCCGTGGGGCAGATCCTGTACATCTGGTGGAAATGGATTATGGAAAGAGAGAAACTATAGTGCAGAACATAAGTTTTGTGGAGTCGGATATACAATTATTTCTTCAGCGGGCTCAAAAATTCATCAAATCTTCCAAACAATCCTATGACATCGTCTATGCAGATCCTCCGTTTCCTATGGCCGGAAAACAACCGTTTACCGAAGCTATCAGCAAATCCGGCATTGTTAAGGATGACGGTATATTTATCATTCACTATCCTTCAGAAGAGAAATGGGAAGAAGAAATTGGTCTGTTCACCTGCTATGACAAACGTACCTACGGCCGTTCGATTCTCCGGTTTTTCCGTTATACAGAGAAACCCGAGGTTAATACACTTTGAAAATTCAAGACAATATTTATTCTGACACATACCAACTCCACATCCATCAGGCTGATCCGGTACTTACCGCAGGACTTCCATTTTACTGCCGAGCCGTACAGGAAGGTGCTGCAGCACATGCACTATATGAAGGGTGCGCAAATTCTGACCTTCATGCTATGGGAAAAACCTGGGTGCTCTCCAGACTGAAACTTACCATAGAAAAATATGTAACCTGGCCATCAGCAATCACCTTTGAAACATGGATAAATAGCCCGTTTCGTTTATTTGCCCCCCGTGAGGCACGGGGAACAGATGAAACCGGAAATGTACTTTTCCGATCGATGGCCTACTGGGTTGTCATAGATCTCGAAAAACGAAGACCGGAAAAACCCGGAATGATAAACGATTTCATAGGGTTATCAGAGGATCGCTCTCTCTGGACCGGCACTACTCTTGCTAAACTTCCCGCTGGTCAGAATCTTGAAGCCTCCAGTCTCTACAAACCGCAACTTATGTACCGTGACATCGACAGTGTACGGCACATTAACAATATCTCCTATATAGAGTGGATTCTGGAATCTTTCTCTCTGGAATATAAAACTGATTTCAAACCCGCTGATTTTGAGATAAATTTTCTCGCAGAAAGTTTTTTAGGGGATGAACTGATACTCTTTTCCAAACAAGAATCTGATGGACCTGATAACACCTGGCAGCACACCATAATGAAAGTTCAGGGTGATATCCAAACTGAAGCCTGCAGGGCACGAAGTATTTGGAAAAAACGCGAATATATGCTGTAAAATAACATCGCGAAGAATACTGTTTAATACTTGAAATCCCATCAATATATATTTACATTCACCGAGTCAATTGTTACTATCCACTCATATGAATATTATTGGACAGTTATTAGAAATTGCAGGCAGTCTTGGTTTATTCCTGTTTGGAATGAAGATTATGAGCGAAGGAATTCAGAAAGCTGCAGGAAACAGGATGAAAGCCATCCTACGTTTTATGACGGGAAACCGGTTTGCAGCAGTATTTACCGGCGTGGCAATTACTGCAATTATTCAATCATCATCAGCTACAACAGTTATGATTGTAAGTTTTGTTAATGCCGGCTTAATGAACCTGGCTCAATCAATAGGAGTAATTCTTGGTGCAAATATTGGTACTACGGTTACCGGTTGGCTTGTAGCACTATTGGGATTCAAAATTAAGGTTTCAGCCCTCGCCATCCCTGCAATAGGCATCGGATTTCCTTTCCTTTTTGTAAAAAAACTAAAACATAAAGATATCGGTGAAGTTCTTATTGGATTCGGACTCCTCTTTCTGGGATTAAGTTTCCTGAAAGACTCAGTCCCTGACATCGCCCAAAATCCTGAAGCTCTCCAATTCCTGACACGGTTCAGCAACGGCGGTATCGGCGCCACTCTGATCTTCCTGACAGCAGGAACACTGTTAACCTTCATTGTTCAATCATCATCAGCAGCAATGGCAATAACGCTTACTATGGCCTACCAGGGATGGATAAGCTTTCCGGCTGCAGCAGCTTTGGTACTGGGCCAAAATATTGGAACAACTATAACGGCTTACCTTGCTTCACTTGGAACCAGTACGACAGCAAAACAGGCATCCAGAGCACATATACTTTTTAATGTAATAGGTTCTTTGTGGGTGGTAATTCTGTTTAACCCATTCCTGAGGCTTGTAGATTTTATTGTTCCCGGTGATGTATATGGAGCAAACAGCTCAATGTTACTGCCTGCTCACCTTGCTATGTATCATACCGTATTCAATGTTATTAATACCCTGATATTCATACCGTTTATCCCGGCTTTTGCCAAACTCATTGAAAAATTGGTTAAACCGAAAATAACTGATGGAGAGGAAGAACTCTACACTTTTACCTATATTTCATCTGCCCTGCAGGATACACCGGAACTCTATTTGATAACTATTCAGGATGAAATCTTCAAGATGGCTGAACTTACATCAAATATGTTTTCCAGATTTTCGGTAGTTTTTAAGAATCCTGATAAAAATTTGGGATCTGAAGTTAAAAAACTAAAAAAACTAGAAGAGTTGTCGGATCAGATGCAGCATGAACTATCAACTTTTATTGTTGAACTGGTAAAGGATAATCTAAACCCGATTAGTGCGAAAAATGTAAATGCACAGGCAAGAATTGTTAATGAGCTGGAAAGTATTGGTGACAGCTGCTTCAACCTTATCCTGTTGACTGAAAGAAAATATAATAATGAGATTCAGTTTTCCGAAGAAGCTTGGAAAGAGTTAAATCTTTATATGGAAAAAGTACAGCAATATATTGATTTTATTAAAAACCATCTTAACCGGCACATCAGTACAACTGATCTCAATAAAGCAATTGAGTATGAGGAAATTATTAATGAGACGAGAACCCAAATGAGGGAGCGGGCGCAAGTACGATTAGGTGAAGGATCTAATGTAACGGCCGAACTGATGCTTCTTGATTTTACCAAACACCTTGAACATATCGGTGACTACAGTATCAATATCGCTGAGGCGCTGGTAAGAATTAATTAATTTTTCCTCGGAAAATACTAGAGAGAAGAAAAGCAGCCGACATGAAAATGGCTGTTTTTTTTATGTCCGGGCAGAGGCTCCCGGACGAAAGAATATGATACGCTCTCCCATCAATTTTATCAGAGCTGCATCGGCGGCATTCCTCTTTTCCTGAACAGCCCGAGCCTGTGCCTGGTTCACTTCCTGAACTTTATCCAGCATAAGATTACCGGTTGTCCCGGTTGAAGTTCTTGTCGTCAATATGGTGTCAGGGTTTCCCGCAACTACAGATCCCAGGTCTGTCCCTACTGATTTATAGGCATCCCGAAAACTTTGACCGGAAAGCACTGCTTCAATAGCCTGATCAGTTGCAAATATTTCAGGGGTAAACGCTTTTCTCAATTTTTCAGGATGTACTTCAAGCTGTTCAAAACAGACCCTCATAATCTCAATAGAGTTATAAGCGGCATAGGCTGCTGTAAGAAAGGCTCCTTTGGTATCCTGAAAATCTCTGTTATAGCCTGACGGCAATGATCTTATAATATTCTTAATCTGAACAGAACATGCTGAAACCTGTGCTGAACGGGATCTGATAAGTTCAAAGACATCGGGATTTTTTTTCTGCGGCATGATACTGGACCCAGTGCACAACTCTTTCGGCAGGCTGAAATATCCAAATTCCGGCATTGAGTAGAGTATTAGGTCCTGAGCGATTTTACTTAGTGTCAAACAGATATAATCAAGCCCATCGGTTACCATGGCCTCAAATTTTCCCCGTGAATTGTTTGCATAGAGTACGTTATTTTGTACTTTTTTAAATCCGAGAAGTTCTGCTGTCATTTCTCTGTTTAGCGGAAGCGGCACGCCATAACTTGCTGCTGATCCTAAAGGAGATTGATCAATCAGATCAAGCAGAAAAAAAAGGTGTGCCGTCTCATCGCTGAGCTCCTCAGCATAAGCACCGGCCCATAGGCCGATTGAAGAAGGCATGGCAATCTGCATATGCGTTCGGCCGGGCATGGGGATCATTGCATGAGTTTCAGCAAAATCGACAGCGACATCAACCAGTTTTACTGCAGACTCAATACAGGAAAAAAGAAAATCCCTCATCCAAACCCTGAGTGCCGTCTGGATCTGATCATTTCTGCTGCGTCCGGTATGTATTTTTTTACCTGCCTCACCGCAGGTCGTTGTCAGGTAGTGTTCAATGGCTGTGTGGCAATCTTCATTTTCACGGGTGATAGAGAAGGTTCCTTCAGCGGCCTTTTTAATAATATCAGTGAGCCCAAGAAGCAAACTCTCTTTTTCTGCCGTATCAAGTATCCCGATAGATTCAAGCATCTCTGCGTGAGCCGCACTTGCGGTACAGTCTGAAGACACCAAATTCCGATCCAGCTCCCAATCATTCCCCACGGTAAACTCTTCTATCAGAGAATGTACGGAGTACCCTTTATCCCATAATTTTGCCATTCAGCTACTCTCCAATATTTTTTTCAAAATTGACTCACTTTTCAAAAGTTTCAAAGTTTGCTCTGCAAACTTCAAAAGTCAATTTTTCAAAATTGACTCAATTACTCAACGGTAACACTTTTTGCCAAATTACGCGGCTGATCAACATCCCTGCCCAGTTTAATAGCACAATAATAGGCAAAAAGCTGTGTCGGCAAAACCATGAGAAAAGGATACATGATTTCTTCTGTATGGGGAATATAGATAACATCATCTGCAATATTAGCAATCTCCGTATCTCCCTCAACAGCCACAGCAATCAGCTTACCTTTCCTGGCCTTTACCTCTTTCATATTTGTAATTACTTTATCACGAAGCTGATCATCCGGTACAAGAAAAAAACTTGGTGTATCCTCATTGATAAGGGCAATGGGTCCGTGCTTGATCTCTGCTGCACTAAACCCTTCAGCATGAATGTATGATATCTCTTTGAGTTTCAGAGCCCCTTCCATAGCAACAGGGTAGTTTAATCCTCTGCCGAGGAATAAGAAATTCTCATGCCTATGATATTTTTCGGCAAGTGCCTCAATGTGTTTTGTCTGGGTAAGTATACTTGAAATCTGCTCCGGCAACCGCTCCAGCGCATTAATGATTTTAAGTCCATCCTCAATAGAAAGATCTCGCATTCTTGCAAGGCTCAAAGCCAGTACATACATTATTGTCATCTGTGAGGTAAAAGCTTTTGTTGAAGCTACCGCAATTTCAGGACCTGAGTGCAGATAGACTCCGCCGTCAGATTCTCTGGCTATAGTAGATCCAATCACATTACATAACCCGAGCACCTTACCGCCTTTTCTCTGAACTTCTCTCATTGCATACAGAGTATCAGCTGTTTCTCCTGATTGTGATACCACAAAATAGAGAGAATCATGCTCTACAACAGGATTTTTATATCTAATTTCAGAAGAGAGCTCTGCATGGGCAGGAATTCTGGCCAATTTCTCAATTAAATATGCTCCTATCATTCCTGCATGATAGGAAGTGCCGGCAGCCATAATTATTACTCGTTTAACACCCAGGAGTTCATGTGGAAGCATATTAAGCCCACCCAAATGTCCGGTTGCCGAATCTTTATTTAATCGTCCCTGGAAAGCCCGCAGAATTGAGTCAACTTGTTCATGTATCTCTTTCTGCATGAAATGCTTAAAGCCTTTTTTCTCAATCTGCTCTAATTCCCAGCTAATCTGCTCAACCTGTTTCTGAATTATCTTATCATTAATATCGAAAGTTCGATAACCATCTTTTGTAATTGTTACAAGTTCTCCATCATTTAAGTAAACAGCATTCTTGGTATATGCAAGGATCGCCGTTACATCTGAAGCAAGAAACATCTCCTGCTCCCCGATTCCCAGAACCAAAGGAGACCCGTTTCTGGCTCCTACTATTTTCCCAGGCTCATTTTTATGTATCACGGCAATTCCGTACGTACCTTTTAGCAAGGGCAGAACTTCCCGTACCGCATTCTCAAGATTCCCTTTGTAAGCAGCTTCAATCATGAAGGCAATTACTTCTGAATCTGTTTCACTCAGGAATACTTGTTCAGATGATTCAAACTCTCTTTTTAGTTCAATATAATTCTCAATAATCCCATTATGTACAAGAACAACATCCCCTGATAAGCTTGTGTGAGGATGCGCATTAATATCATTTGCCTCTCCATGCGTTGCCCAACGAGTGTGCCCTATGCCGAATTCGCCAAGCGTTCTCTTTCCAACCAGTTCATTCAGCTCTCGTATTTTTCCTCTCTTCTTCAGCAGCTCAAATTTATTTCCTGTTCCCACACAAATTCCTGCTGAATCATATCCCCGATATTCAAGTCGTTTAAGTCCTTCCAGGAGAACAACAGACGCAGGTCTACTACCACAATATCCAACTATACCGCACATCCTTTTATCCCCCCAGATTATTAAAAAATGTATGTCTCAAATTTGCTTACTTGCTGGCTTCATTATCACAGAAACGATTTAATAATGCAATGATGAGCAGTTTTCTCCAGACCGCCTGCTGTAAATAAATATTTATTTTTGCTGTTTTTGAATTTTTTCTCCCTATTTCTCAGTAATTACTTATAGAGAGCCCTGAGAAATTTTCAATCCATCGATCCAAGGAAGTCATATGAAAAATTTTATCATACGAAAAGAGACAACACTGTATTTTCACTCATTCCCTGTCAGTATCACAGCCATCTTACTTATGCTCTTATGCGGCTGCACCCCACTTAGCGGATATCGGGAGCTGATGAATGCTGATATCCACCCCCCTATCATTCTTGGGGCTGAAACCGCATCAGAAAACTGTTTCATCTTTGAATTTTCAGAGCAGATTATCCCAGTGCAGAATAGTTTTAGATTCTTCCCTCCAACCAATATTGAAAGAGTCACTATTTCCACGATAAGTGAATCCATTGAACAAAAAGAGTTTCTCCGCATTTATACTGAAACCAGTATTCCCCCTGGTGCCCGCTGTATGGTTGAGGGAGAGGTGATGGATCCCTCCGGCAACACGCTTTTTTTCTCAGCGACGGTATATGGATGGAATGATGCTATCCCAAAATTAATAATCAACGAATTCACTACTCAAGGATCAGCCGCACACCCTGACCGGGTAGAACTCATTGCGGTAAGTGCCGGAAACACTGCAGGGATCACTTTTTGTGATGGAGTAAATCTTGATAGAAATCAGCGTCTCATTTTACCCCCATTAGAGGTCTTGAAAGGTGATATTATTGTTATTCACTGCGGCAAAGAGTCTGATATCTCTGTTTCAGAAACTGTCTCAATCACCGAATCCCAGTCAAAGTATGCAACTGATTCAGCATGGGATGTGTGGATAGCGTCTGGAGAAGGCCTTTCGGGTAATAATGGAATTATTAGTCTCTACACCTCTCCGCAGGGTGATTTAATTGATGCTGTTCTCTACAGCAATCGAACTTCAGTCTCAGACACGAATTATAAAGGTTTCGGCAGCAGAGCATTGCTTAACAGGGTGGCTATTTTGGCTGATCAGGAGGGCTGGGAACCTTCGGCTTTTGATATTATTCCGGAAGATGGAATAAACCCGGACGATTCCACGGCAACCCGTTCAATGTGCCGCATAAGCCCAATTACAGATACAAACTCCCTGAAAGACTGGTATATTGTTCCTACGGGTAAATCAACATTTGGAGAAGTCAATTTTGATGGAGTTTATATCCCGAGTGAATAGGATATAGAATTGGCCAAAGATTAAAAAAAACTGCCATAGTGCATATGGCAGTTTTCAATAGACTCTTATGTTTCTGTTACAAATGAGGCTCTTTCAAAATTATAGATATTCAGCAATAAGTCCTTCGATCATCTGTCTGGAGCCAGCTCCAACCTTTTGATTAACTACTTCGCCGTCTTTAAAAACCAGAAGAGACGGAATACTGATAATATTATATTTCTGTGCAATTTCCCCTTGCTCGTCAACGTTAAGTTTTCCTACTTTCACCTTTTCTGAATGAGCTTCCGCAATTTCTGCAACTATCGGACCAATCATTTTACAAGGCATGCACCATGCTGCCCAAAAATCCACAAGGACCGGTTTGTCGGATTTTAAAACTTCTTTCTCAAAATTATCAACTGTTAATGTAATTTCACTCATATATTCCTCCTCACTATATCATTCATACTGTTCTACAGCATTTTTCTCACCTGTTTGGTTATGGAATTAATATACAGGTAAAAAGTAGAAAAGAAAAGAGGACTAGCCAATTTCATAAATCCTAGAATAGAACTTCGTTGTATTCCGATTTAATAAGAGAAGGTCGGCTGGATCCATATTTACATGGATTTTAAGTTTTTTGAATAATTGAGTAACTTGTTGTATTATTATTAGTTATGAAACATCAAAAAAAAACTTCTCATATAGATAAATTCGCTATAATTTTATCAGGACAAATGACCCATTTCATTTCAGATAGCATAAAGTTCATACAGAAATACTTCAACTTCTGGTTATTCCGGCGTATGTTGAGTACCTCATTGGATAAGATATGTATTGGTACGTAAGGTAAACGATCCATAAAAAAACACCTGTTCAGTAAAAATGAGAGATGTAAGATTCTCCTAGAATTGAAAATATAGGATAAAAAGTAGATAAAAACAGAAACGAAAGAGCATCATGAGAAGCAGTGCATAATATGATCTTTAAAGTCCTGGTAGATCCGCTTTCACTATAAAATCTTTGAAAACAAACACCATATTTTTTCTAATCTTGCATAAAAAAAATTACCCCTCGTTTATAAGGAATGACTCTAACTACTTACAATTAGTACATTATTGGGCAGTAGCAAATTTGAACTGCCAAGATGAAGTTGCCTGCAACTTCGTCCCTTCTAACCGTGTCGAATTTTCTCTATACATTATAAAGAGTCATACCACTTACTATCGCTTACGCTTACGACAGAAGGTTGTCACCGAACATTTAAGTGTTACATGGTACTTTGATATTCATTTCGTATTCGCCGAATAAACAAAAACAACGGAAGATTTTAAGAATGAACAATTTTAATCCACTGTTCACTGATTAATTTATGTCCAGTTAAAGAAGGGTGAACACCATCATACAACCAGTACTCAGGATCTGTAGACTGGGCTTTATTAGTCAATAATTCTTGGAGTGGAACATAAATAGTCTTGGAGTGGAGCAGACAAATCCTTTGTCATGATTCTTGCTTATGCAAGAATACATTCCAAGCCTACGGCACGGCTTTGCAGCTCATTTTAGTCGTTATGTTCCTTTGAAAAATTGCTAAGATCTCATAAGAGAAACTTTTTAAGTAGTATAAGTATAAACAGTCACGCTTGACGTTATTAACGTTATGCGTTATATTAAGTTCAATGATACAATCATTTAAAGATAAAGAGACAGAAAAAATCTGGAATCAAATCTACTCCAAAAGAATACCAAAAGATGTTCAGAGAATTGGTTTTCGAAAGCTTATTATGATTCATAGAGCAAAAGATCTATTTGATCTCCGTGTTCCCCCTGGGAATAGACTAGAACAATTATCGGGGAATAGAATGGGGCAATATAGTATACGAATTAATAGCCAATGGAGAGTTTGCTTTAATTGGAATGAAGGGATAGTCTCTGAAGTTGAGATTACAGATTATCATTAAGAGGAAAAATATGGAAAGAATACCCGATGTTACACCTGGAGAGATACTCAATGAAGAGTTTTTACTCCCCATGAAAATAAGCGCATATCGATTAGCAAAAGATACCAATATGCCAGCAACAAGAATCTCAGAAATCATTAAAGGACGAAGGAAGATTACAGCTGATACAGCGTTAAGACTTTCGGTCTATTTTGGTAATTCAGCAGATTTCTGGTTAGGAATACAAGACGAATTTGATCTCAGAAAAGAGAAACTAAAGATTGAAAAAGAATTGAAGAATATTCCACCTGTGGTAGCATCATAAGCAAAATGTGAATATCACATAACAGAAAGAAAGAAAGAAAATTTGTTTAAAGATTGGCAATATTACAAAGACAAATGATCTGCTTAAGTGATCAAGAAGACTTAGGTAGTAGATGAGAATTGCGGAATGAAGAAATCCCAATGAAAGCAAAACAAACGCCACCATACGCATTGCAGCTCATTTGAGTCCTAACACGGACACAGGAGGATGAAATGAGAAAAGAGAAAAGCAAACACAGTTTGGTGATTGGCCTTTTTATTGCGAGCTTGGGCTTCATCGCACTGACACTAGTGGCATGTGCGCATAGTCCTATCCCCGCAAGGACCACGCTCGACGATCAATCACCGCGTATGGTCAGTGCGTTCTTCGGTTTAGATAATGCCATTCAGCAGCAATCAACAGGGTCGTTGCGCTTTAAAGGTGCTGACGGGTGTTCGTCCGAGGACGCAAGAATCCATACCCCGTCTCTTAAACAGCTTCGCAGTTTTCAGCGGAATGGGGTCACTTGTGACCCCGGGTAAACTGAATCTATAGATTCAGTCGGGCTTAGCCTAAGACATAAGCTATGCTTATGTCCGGGTATTGATACCTTTCATTAAGTGTTTTTTCTATTCCCGATACAGAATTTTTCCAGTTGCTTTGATATGGTTATAAAAACCACTTGAATCGTTATTCTTCTGAACGAGTACCGGCTCTATACGAGTATCAATATTCCGGCGGAGTTTATAGAGCTGGAATGCTTTTTCTAATCTGGTATTATCTAACAAATCAAAAACAACAGCTATATCAATATCACTATCCTTATTTGATTTTCCATTTACTTGAGAACCAAACAGAACTACTTCTTGAGGATGAAACATTGCTGCTGCACGATTTGCAAATTCAATTGCTGAATTTATAGTTGTTTCTGAATCCATTGTAATTCTCCTTCAGTTTTTTGTAATACTTGCTCACACATTTCATATGTTAGCAATGCAAGCAGCAGCTCTTTCTCATTTGGATATCTGGCTTCTATATTCAACGGATCAAGAAAATCATAAAAATCTTTTTGAATCAAGCATAGCTTTTGCAGTTTCTAGATCATAAATTGCTAAATCCAACCAATATTCAATTTTGTTCATAGATTTTACCTTGTTATTAATATAACAGATTGTAAGTATACAAAAAAGAATAATCCCATAATACTCTCAAAATTATTTATATTTTTAGATATGTTTCAAAATAAGCCGAGATTCACAGGTTTCAACCGTTATGGCTTTTGCAATAGGGGGGTATTTAAATTATGCAATAAACAGTCTCCTCCTGGTTTTTGTTTATGCTAGTAGTTTAGCATATGCGGTATCTAATCCGCGGTTGGCTTGTGTGTGGTAGCACCTGCCGCTTTCAGGAGGAGACATCTCATCTCATCTCATCTACACTCACCCTATTTACTTTTTTTTGCTTCAACCAGAATCTTACCGGCTTCGGCCTCATCATGAGACTCTGCAG
>Ga0307988_1001225_pt1 | contig 14931 bp, 12 predicted proteins | sample EllFjometagen183_FD_203166 | JGI IMG/M metagenome (GOLD analysis project Ga0307988, IMG submission 203166) | Marine microbial communities from Ellis Fjord, Antarctic Ocean - #183 | ecosystem: Environmental > Aquatic > Marine > Unclassified | place: Southern Ocean | collected 2014-10-08 | reverse complement strand
TGGATGATAATCATGGTCCAACGCCAATACCCTTCCATGCAAAAATAACAGATGGGGGTGCAGGTTCCGGCAATCATAAAAAAAATGGCCAACCGGTCCATTCTCCGCCAGAATGAAAGTTCATTGTCTTTCTTTTTAAATATGTGATAGAGAGTGCTGGCAAAAAAGAGGAATACAAGGGAAAGGCCGTAAATAAGAGCGGTAATCAACATAGAAGCTGAACTGCTTGCCACTTTTGCCAGATATATGGTTCCTACAAGGGCTGCAATCCCCCCTGCCAGATGAGAATAATAATTAAATGCTTCCTGAGTTCTCATGCTCATTTTTCTCCTTTTTAAAAGAACCTTCTCCTATAAACCGCTTAACTAATTTTAGAAATATATAGCATCTCAGCACCACACAATACAGCAGAATCGGTTTAATTACATTTGTTTTACATCTATTATATTCTAGGCCCAGAATGTTCAGATAAACTGCATGGCGATGAAAATTGGTAGAATAAGATGAAAAAAGATGAAGATTAAGCGATATCAACAACGATTTGAGTTCAAAGAAATCAATTGTTCTAATAGGGAAATTAAAAATTTAATAAATAATATTTCTGCACCCTAAAGAATAGGAAATATCAGTGGCAGTCCGAATCAAGCTGTCAGCATAACTGGAAAATTTCTTATGAGTAAAAAGATCAGGTCCGGAGGACAGGCTCAAAGCTGCTAAAGGAAAATTGTTTCGATCTAAAAGAGGAGCAGCAATACAAAATGTGTTTTTAAGCATCTCTTCCCTATCTTCGGTATATCCCATATTATCCACTTTTTTAAGGTTTTTTCTGAGCTGCTCAGGATCATTAATGGTGTGGGGTGTAAATGGACGGAACGATGTGTTCTCAATGTATTGTGTTAAATCATTTTCCGGAAGCCTTGCAAGAATTGCTTTGCCCATAGATGTGCAATAAAGTGGCACGCGGGGGCCGATACTAAGATATTGAAATCGTTCAGATCTGGAATAAACCGTTAAAATAATTACAACCATATCCTTTTCCAAAATGGCAAGACGGGTGTTTAACCCGGTTTCTTCAGATAGACGATGTGCTGCTGCTGCTCCAGCCTGGTAAACTTTTGAAGCTCCTAAAAAGTAATGGCTCAGTTCAAAACTGCTGGTTCCCAAACTGTATTTCTTTGTATCTGGATCCTGACATAAAAAACCTCTGGATTGAAGGGTTTTTACCATTCCATGGGTGGTTGGGTTTGTTAAATTTAGAAATTTTGCAATTTCTGTAATTCCTAAATGAGTTTTTGTAGCAGAAAACAAGGATAAAATAGACAGCGCTCTATCTACAGATTGTATGGTCATGGTCTGGCCTTTTTCAGTATTGTCAAATCGAATATTACAATGCTGAATATATTATGGGGAGCCATGAATTGTCAACTGAGAATTTGATTTAAAGAGGGTTGAAAAAAAACTTGACACCCAGAAAAACTTTAAATATAATTCGGTAAAAATAAATACTATTCGATATTATCGAAATGGCTTCAGGAAAAGAGGGCGATCATGAATGAAAAAGAAAATACCGGCCAGGCGAAACTTTTGTCAACCGTCATTAACAGTGGGCTATGCACTGGATGTGGTGCTTGTGTAGAATTATGTCCATATATGAAAATCCACAATGCTAAAACTATTGCCTTGTTTTCATGTGATCTTGATACTGGTCGTTGTTTCAGATATTGCCCAAGAGCACAAACTGATTTTAGAGACCTTAAAAAACAATTATTTGATGAAGCCGATTTGACAGATGAGCTGGGTGCATTTAAGGGTCTGTATCTAACACGGGCCATGAATCCTAAAATACAAGAAAAGGCCCAGCATGGAGGTACGGTTACAGCGCTTGTCCAACTTGCAATGGAAGAGGGAATGGTCAAAGGATGTGTCTTAACCGATCAGGATGAAAATATGCTGCCTAGAAGTTTTACAGCATTTGACCCCTCCGAGATTCTTGCTGCGGCGGGTAGCAAATTCGGCAATGCACCTGTCATTGCAGAGTTTAATCGAATCTCAGCCAAACGTGCGGACAATATCGGTGTGGTGGCAACACCATGTCAGGCTCGTGCTCTGGCGAAGATGCGCGGTAACCCGGGAATAGGTGATGAAGATCGCATGAGTCGACTTAAATTAGTGATAGGACTTTTTTGCGGCTGGACATTGGACTTTAAAAAATTAAATCATATTGTGCGCCAGGAAGTGAAAGATACAAAAATAATCGCTATGGATATTCCTCCTTCTAAATATGCATGTATGGAAATCACCACTGCCCAAGGTATTAAGAAAATTCCCATTGAAACTATTAATGACTGTGCGAGGCAGAGTTGTGATTATTGTACGGATATGACAGCAGAATTTGCTGATATTTCCGTGGGATCAGCCAGAAGCAAAGATGGGTGGGATATTGATAAACATTGGAATCAGGTAATTGTTCGCAGTGATACCGGAAGATTGCTTTTAGAGCTCGCTCGTGAAAAAGGGATCCTGGAATTTAAAGAGGTCCCTGAAGAAAATGTTACCAGGCTCAAGGCTGTAAGTCTTGGAAAACGAACATATGGTTCAAAAATGCTCACCCAATTACATGAAACCAGGGATGTACAGGAGGCGGGACAATGTCGATAATTACAAAAAAAGGTTCAAAAGGGAACGGCTTAATGATGATGGGCAACGAGGCTATCGCACGTGGTGCCTTAGAAGCAGGCGTTAAAGTCGTAGCTGCTTACCCTGGCACCCCTTCATCTGAAATTCCTAAAGTTCTTGGTGATGTGGCTGACAAACAGGGATTGTATGTTGAGTGGTCAGTCAATGAAAAAGTTTCTCTGGAAGTTGCTGCAGCCGCTTCTTATGCAGGATTGAGATCCCTGTGCACCATGAAACAAGTCGGGGTTAATGTTGCTTCAGACTATCTTTTACATGTGGTGGAGTATGGTACAAGAGCCGGTATGGTGTTGGTTGCCTGTGAAGATCCGGGTGCTTTGTCCAGCACAAATGAAGGGGACTCTCGCTCCTACAGTAAAATGATGGAGTTCCCTCTGATTGAGCCTGCCAGTATTCAGGAAGCCAAGGATATGACCAAGTGGGCATTTGAGTTGTCAGAAGAAATTCGAAATCTTGTAATGGTCAGGTCTGTTACTAGAATGTCTCATGCTTCTGGCAATGTAGTTGTTGGAGAATTACCCCAGACAGAGGTTAAAGCAAATTTTGAATATCATGGGGGATTTATGGACCAGATGACAGGACCAGTATTAACCCTTCCACCCATGGTAAAACCCCATCGTCTTAGGCAACACGCCAGCCTTGAAAAGGTAAAAGAATTATTTGAGAATTGTAAATTCAATACATATGCAGGACCAGATAAACCGGAACTTCTCATAATTACGAGCTCTGCCGCGACCTATTATTGCAAAGAAGCAATTACTTTGATGGAATTAAATAATCGTGTGGGTGTCTTAAAACTTGGCACCACCTGGCCATTGCCTTCTCGTTTATTGGAAAAATATCTGGCACGTGTGGATAAGGTCCTGGTGGTTGAAGAGGGCACGCCTTTTCTAGAAGATAATGTGAAAGCCCTTTTTGCTGAAATTGGAAATATAGTAGGACCGATTCATTTTTTCGGCCGGAAAAACGGACTGATCCCTGATGTGGATGAACTTAACCCAGATATTCTCATGCAGTCCTTGTCCACTATATGTTGCGTGTCAGTTCCTGAACGACTGGAAGCGTATAGTCAAAAAGCATCCCAGGTTGCGGCTGAGGGAGCACCGGAAAGATCTTTGACCTTTTGCTCCGGGTGTCCCCATCGTGCTTCTTTCTGGTTGCTCCATGAAGCATTGACCTTGGACAACCGAAGAGGGTTTATTTGCGGAGATATCGGGTGTTATTCACTGGCGGCAATTGAATGTGGATTTAATGCAATAAAAACCATTGGTGCAATGGGTTCTGGTGTTGGCATGGCATCCGGATTCGGGAAGCTTCGCAAATTTGGATTGGAGCAGCCGGTAATGGCTGTTTGTGGAGATTCCACATTTTTTCACGCGGTCCTACCTGGTCTGGTCAATGCGATTCATAATGAATCTGATATGGTTCTGGTCGTGTTGGATAACTCCGGAACAGCCATGACCGGCTTTCAGCCGCATCCGGGAATTGCCCTTGGCGCAGATAAAAAGCCTTTACCAACACTTGATATTCAAAAAATTTGCGAGGCCATGGGAGCTCAGGTTGAAGTCGCTGACCCTTTTAATTTTATAACAGCAAGAAAAACCATTGCCAATGTATTAAAGAACTCAAACAAGGTTCGGGTCTTAATTCTAAAGCAGGCTTGTGCATTGAGTCCGGGTAAAAAAGGGAAAAAGGCCTGGAATGTGTCTGTTGATCCTCAAAAGTGTCTGGGTGAATCCTGTGGGTGCAACCGCTTATGCACAAGGGTTTTTAAATGTCCAGGGCTGATCTGGGATCAGGAAACAAAAAAAATCAGTATTGACGATTTCGTCTGTGTGGGCTGTGGTGTATGTGCCCAGGTCTGCCCTCAAAATGCGATCATAATTGAAAGGGCGGTGTAGCAATGAAAGAACAAGAATTGATAAATGATCCCTACAATATCATCATCACAGGTGTTGGTGGCCAAGGCAATGTACTTGCCAGCAGGATGGTTGGTGAAATGCTTTCCATGCAAGGTTTTGACATTACAATAGGTGAAACATTTGGCGCTTCTCAGCGAGGAGGATCAGTGATGAGTCATCTACGAATTTCAAAAAATGGGGAACACTCGCCCCAGATTCCAATGGGCCGTGCCCATATGGTGGTGTCGATAGAGCCGACAGAAGCCTTGCGGGTGCTTAAAAATTATGGAAATCCTGATGTCAAAGTAATCACCAATATGAGACCAGTAAGATCAGTCAGTGTAATCAGTGGAGAAAAATCCTATCCCGAGGCCCAAAAAATAAAACAATGGATATCACAACTATCAGAGAAAGCATGGTTTGTAGACACAACAGAGGCTGCCACAAATCTTGGAAATCCTATTTTGGGAAATGTCATGTTGGTTGGTGCACTGGCTCAAGTCGGGAATTTGCCCCTTGGCAGGGACGCCTTTGAGTCAGTACTCCGGGCCAGAATGCCTGAGAATAAAGTTGCCGTTAACTTAAACGCTTTTGATATCGGAAAACAATTGATTAAAATATAAATCTTGTTTAAAGATAGAAGAAGGATGTCAAGATAATAGTAAAAGCGATCACGTGGTTTTTAAATCAAACTGGTTTTAATTTTTAAAGGATAAATTTATGTATACTCACCTGCCACTTCCACCCACAGATGAAATAGTCCCCCTTATGATCCGGGCTGCCCAGGATCGCTGTTCTGAGAAAGTAGATATGACTGTGGGTGTATACCGGGATGATACCGGCAATACGCCTATAATGGAAGCTGTCAGAAAGGCGGAGCAGTATTTATCAGTGCACAGGACTTCCAAAGCCTATGTGGGGTCATTCGGGGATGCTGAATTTGTCGATCATATTGCAGATCTGTCACGAGTCAACAAGTCAGGAAAATTTGTAAAAGGCATCCAGACTCCGGGTGGAAGCAGTGCGTTGAGTCTGATTTTAAATTTAATAAAAGCAGCTCAACCTGATATGAAAGCCTGGGTCAGTACCCCGGGGTATGCCAATCATGCACCTACTATTCTTTCTGTTGGCCTGAAGCTGGGAGAATATCCTTTTTTAAACCGGAAAACCATGGGGCTTGAAACTGAGCAATTAATGGAAACATTGAACCAGCTATGGCCGTCCGATGCTGTCTTGTTTCATGGCAGTTGCCATAATCCTTCCGGACTTCAATTGTCTGATCAGATTTGGCACGACATTGCAAATCTTTCAAAAGAAAAAGGGTTTTACCCGATCATTGATACAGCTTATCAGGGTCTTGGTCGAGGCCTTGATGCCGATGCCAGGGGTCTGGCCATCATGGCGGAAACAGTGGACAATCTGGCATTCAGTTTCAGCTGTTCGAAAAATTTTGGTTTATATAATGATAGGGTAGGGTGTGCGTTTATAATGAGTTCAGACCTCAGGGAAGCCGAGCACGGTCAGATCCAGCTGGCAGCCATGGCAAGACCTGCCCACTGGGTCCCTCCCCAGAATGGTGCTGAGCTTGTTAAGAAGATTCTTTCAACACCTGCATTGAAAAAAATCTGGAAAGAAGAATTAAATGCAATGAAAGAACGGATAAACAATTTGAGAAATGCATTGGCTGAAGCCCTTAAGATAAGAACCAACACCAGTAAATTCAATTATATCGCTGATAACAAAGGCCTTTTTTCGTTATTGCCAGCTACGCCCGGTCAAATGGAAATATTGAGAAAGAAATATGCAGTTTACGGCCTGGATGACGGACGGATCAACATTGCCGGTCTTGGATTTAATAATGTCGAGTATACGGCTGACAGCATTGTTGCTGTTATCGATTAATTCGGCAACCAAACGTGCCTAATTGTACGATGAAAAGCAATAATCAGGAGGGAAATTGAATCCATCTTCTATCTTGGGATTTTTCGGAACAATTATTGGTCTTGTTCGTGCACTGCCCCAATTTTTAAGTATCCTTCGGGCACAAAAGGCTTCCGGTGTCTCTGTTGACGCAACAGTAACAAGCTCAATTGTTAGCTTTGGCTGGGCGGTTTATGGCTTTTTAACCAATCAACCCTTTGTTTGCATTGCCACTGGTGCTTCAGGGGTCATTTTTTTATTGATAACAATTTTTGCTCTGCGATTTGGTCATAAGGCAAAAGAATTCAAAATAGCACCTTTATGGCTTTGTGTTTTATTATTATCATATTATTCAATAGGGGAGAATGGGCTGGGTTTGGTTTTAGCAATCAGTGTTCTTGCAGCGAATATCCCCCAACTTTGTATTGCTTATAAGGAATATAATCTTTCAAACTTATCACTCGGGACATGGCTGCTATCCATGTCAGATGGGTTTGTATGGGGAGTGTATTCATATCTTCAACATGATTATTCAATATTGGCTTATGCATTTTTTCAACTTTCCACAAGTGGAATGATTGTTACATTAAAATTATCAAGAAACAAAGGTAGGCTTGAATCCAAATGAATAACTCACTAAGACTTTTCATTCAAGCAATATCAGGGATTTTCAATTTCAATTTTTATTAGAACAATCAACCATCCAAATGGTATCTTTAAATATTTGGTATCAAGTAAAATATTACGACAAGGATAATAATACTTTGGTCGGATCAACTTTCATATTAATCTTTGGGAATGTTCAAAATTCTGTGTCAAATTTTTAATTCCTTTTCCAGCCTTCCTTCAAAAAATATTGCAAGCTGAGAAATTGTTAGAGACCAGTTTTGGATCGGCATTGTCCATTTTTTACTGGCATTCTTAATGCCCATATACAACAGCTTTAACAAACTGTTTTGATTGGGAAAAGCGCCTTTGGTTTTGGTCAGTTTCCGAAATTGCCGATGTACAGCCCAAGGACTTCTTTTCGGCCTTCTATGTTTACGCCAAGGATTGTGTATACAGCCTTGCTGCTGACTTTTCCGTTCTCTCTAATTTTATAATGAATGGCATCAAGCCAGACGATCGGATACACATTCTCTAACGGTCTGGCCTGCCACTCTTTAACAGTATGGATAATTTTGTCTGTAATAGCGCTCAGGGTGGCATTTGAAATCTCAATGCCGTATATTTCCTGTAAATGAGAAGCCATATCGTTATAGCTCATACCCAGGCCGTAAAGGGCAATTATTTTTTGTTCAATTTCATCGCTTAGAGTCGTCTGATGTTTTTTAACTATCTGTGGAGTAAAGGTACCATCCCTGTCCCGAGGAGTTTCTAATTCAAAATTCCCATCTAATGACTTGATGGTCTTTTTGCTTTTTCCATTACGACGGTTGGCAGATATTTCTTGTCCAAGATGAGAATCTAATTCTCCTTCAAGGGCAGCTTCTGCAAGATTTTTTATCAATGATGTAAGAACACCGTCCTTACCTGTGAAGGGTTTTCCTTCCCGGATACCTTTTAGTGCTTTTTTAAAATCAAAATCTGTGTTTTCTTCGGTCATGTCAGTTCTCCTTTTGAAGCTGACTATATCAGCTTTCTGTTAACTGACACAGAATTTTGAACGCCCTCGAAAATAAATAAAGGCCCTGACATATTGATGACCAGAGCCTTTATGATGATTATATATTACTATATTTTTAACTAGTTGCAGCTATACTTTCGGTCTTGGGTAAAGCCCTCCTCTTTCCACGATCTCAGGGACTTTTTCCTCCCACTCTATTGCCATAACATGGAATCCTGCAATACCTTTCACTTCCTTTAATCTTTGAATAGATTCAACACAGATATCGATTCCTTCCTGGCCCTGCTTATCTTTTGGTACGCCGGCAAGTCGATCTATAATTTCATCTGGCACATCCATTCCCGGGACACGGTTTTTCATAAACTTTGCCATACCGGCAGATTTCATGGGTGTCATCCCTGCAAGGATATACACTTTTTCGTGAAGGCCTTTTTCCACAAGTCGCTTCATCCATTCTTCAAATTTATCAAGGTTATAGATACACTGGGTCTGAATAAATTCTGCACCTGCTGCTACTTTTTTAGCAAGCCTTGGAACTCTTATTTCAAAAGGATCTGCAAAAGGATTGGCTGCTGCGCCAACAAACATTTTAGGGGGGACTTTAATGTCATCACCACCTAAAAATTTGCCTTCATCTCTCATGTGACGAACAGTCTGAATGAGCTGCATGGAATCCAAATCATGAACATTCTGTCCCTGGGCACAATCACCAAAGCTCTGATGATCGCCTGAAAGGCAAAGCATATTATTAATACCAAAGGAAGCAGCGCCTAAAATATCACTTTGAAGAGCAATTCTGTTTCTATCTCTTGTAACCATTTGGAGCATTGGCTCAAGGCCCATAAGTTTTAAATGGATGCAAGCTGCAAGAGAACTCATTCTTGTCATGGCAGTCTGGTTGTCAGTAATATTTACGACATCCACATGATCCTTAATAAGAGCTCCTTTTTTTGTTACTGCTTCAGGATCACTTCCCCTTGGTGGCCCACACTCTGAAGTCACAGCCAGATGCCCTTCGCTTAAAATCTTTTCCAGTTTACTTGAAGTTTTTAAACTCATACCTGTACATCCTCCCTAACAACAGTTCTAGGTCCACCAGCCCTGTCAGTTGACCAGTCTTTAATAGGAGCCAATTTTTCATAATCATCCAGTTTCCCCAAGTCTCTCAGCCTGTCAATAATAAGTTGCCATGCACAATCAAGGTCTTTATTTATTTCACATTTACCATTGCTTGAGCCTCCACAGGGTCCATTCAACACTCTTTTTGCGCATCTTGAGATAGGGCATATTCCGCCTGTCTCTGCAAGAACACAATTTCCACAAGCCTGACATCGTTCTGTCCACATTCCCCGCTGTTCATTGGCACCAAGGCAGACCGTATTCACACCGGGCAGCAAAGGTGTAGAATGATATTTTTCTGCTGCAAACTGAACGCCTACACCACATGCCAGAGAAAGTATGGCATCGTATTGATCAACCACATCACGAATCTCTTCTAAGTATTCATGGTCACACTGGCGCTCAAGGGTTCGTTCATCTATATGGCATTCCTTCCCTTCTTTGATAAAATGCATTCTAAGTGCAGAGGCAAGAACTTCAACTTCTTTTTTCCCGCCTGCTTCACAAACGGTCACACACTCGTTACATCCCAGGAGCAGTATTTTCTTATATCCGGAAATTCCACTAATAATCTCCTCAATTGGTTTCTTATCTGCAATGATCATAATCAAAACCTCATTATTGATTCGTTAATATTTTAAGCTGCACTCGCTTTTTTCCTTAATGCCGTTCCTATTGGGCTTGGACCAAGTTCTCTTATCTTTTTATCCATCTCAATAGAGTACTCTGCAAACAAAGGGCCTTCCCCGGATGAGAGGTTAAACATTTTTACACGCTCACCTCCTACACCAATCTCGTCAAGTATTTTTGCAACTTGAGCAACTCTTTTCCTCGCTCTAAAATTGCCAGTATTAAAATGACAGTCCCCTTCCATACACCCAACAACAAAAGCACCATCCGCACCTTTTTCAAAAGCGCGCATTAGATGAATCACATCAATTTTACCAGTACATGGAAGTCTTATAATTCTAAAAGTAGTAGGACATTTCAGTCTCATGGAACCTGCCAGGTCCGCTGCTGAATATCCTCAGTAGTTACAACAAAATGCCAGAATTACAGGTTCAAAATCCTTTGTCATATTATCTCCTCCATTAAGGATTCAACTTTGCTAAGCAATTGAACATCCTCATACCAGTTAAGTTTAATTGCCTTTGCCGGACATTCCGAGGCACAGACCCCACACCCGTGACATAAAGCAGGATCAATGTAGCTTTTACCTTCTTCATTTATTTTTGGCACATCATAGGGGCATGAACGAACACATATCAGACATGATGCACAATTATCAGGATCAACCTCTGCGGTTACAGCAGAGAGTGTTAGATATTCCTGGGCAAGAAATGTTGTAGCCTTTGATGCTGCAGCCATGGCCTGGGCAATAGCTTCTGATATTAATTTTGGGCCATGGGCTGTACCACAAATAAAAATTCCCTCAGTTGCAGAATCAACAGGTCTTAATTTAACATGGGCTTCAATAAAATAACCCTCGCTATTTCTACCGGTTTTAATTATTGATGCAAGCTCCTCAGTGTCTGTTGGTTCCATACGTGCACTAAGCGCAATAAGATCCGGTTCAACACTCAGTTTTCTTCCAAGAATATGGTCAGTAAACACAACCTCTAAACCATTTTCAGTTTGCGTAACTTCAGGAGGATTGTCCTGGGTAAATCTAAAAAAGAGAACTCCTTTATTTCTTGCTTCAGTATAATACTCTTCAAGAAAGGAATAAGTTCTTATGTCCCGATACAGAATATAAACTTCAGTGTCAGGATTTTCTTCTTTAATATGCAAGGCATTCTTTATTGCACTCTGGCAACAAATCCTTGAGCAATTAGGGTTATCATCATTTCTTGAACCAACACATTGAATCATAACAACCTGTTTTAAATTTTTTGCTCCGGTTTCTGCAATCTGTTTTGTCAGTTCCACCTGGGTTACTATATTATCACTTTCATTGTATAGATACTCGTCAGGCTTATATTCATTAGCTCCGGTCGCAATTATAACAACACCATGTTCAATCTTTCTTTCATACATAGTTGGAGCTACAATTACTTCTGTTACAAAATTACCTTTATAACCTGAAAAATTTACGATAAGAGCCTGTTTGAGTACTTCTATTTTTTCATGCTCCTCAACTTCTTTAGAAAGCTTTTTAACATACTCTTTTACATTATCACCCTCAATAGTTTCAAAAAGATGATTCCCAAAGCCTCCAAGTTTTTCCTCTTTTTCCACAAGAACCACTTCATAACCTTGATCACCAAGGCCTTTAGCAGCATTCATTCCTGCAATGCCGCCTCCTATGACAAGCGCTTTCTCAGTTACAGGTATTCTCTTCTCATGCAACGGATTTAATGTCGCAGCTCTTGCCACTGCCATACGCACCAGGTCCATGGCTTTTTTTGTTGCCTTTTCAGGTACATGAAAATGCATCCAGGAACCCTGATTCCTGATATTTGCCATTTCAAAAAGATATTTATTTAAACCTGCCTGCTCAAGGGTATCCATGAAAATAGCCTCATGGGTCTTAGGCGTACATGACGCAACCACAACCCTGTTAAGCTGGTGCTCATCAATAATCTCTTTTATTTTATCCTGGGCATCCTGAGAACAGGTAAAAAGATTCTGGCCGGTATACACTACACCGGGTAGAGTTTTAGTATACTCTTCCACTTTTGGGACATCGATAACCCCGGAAATATTAATCCCGCAATTACATACAAAAACACCAATTCTTGGATCTTCGCCACTGACATCCCTTTGTTCAGGAACTACTACTGTTTTTGTATCAGTGTTCCTTGCAGCAGCTAATTTCATTCCAGCAGCACATGCTGCTCCGCTTGCCTCTGTTACAGAAGAAGCAATGTCCTTTGGACTCTGGAAAGCACCGGAAACAAAGACTCCTTTTCTGGATGTCTCCAAGGGATTGAAACTAGATGTTTTTGCAAAATTATGCTTATTTAATTCAACACCTATTCTTTCTGACAATTCAATGGTTGAATCACTAACTTCAAGCCCAACAGACAAAATGACCATATCAAATTCTTCAGTCAGCATAGTCCCCAGTTCATCAACATAATTTAAAATAAGATCTCCTGTCTCTCTATTTTCAACAATGCTGTGAATCCTGGATTTTACAAACCGAATATTACTTTCATCACGACCTCTTAGATAATATTTTTCATAGTCTTTTCCAAAAGTTCGGATATCCATATTAAAGACAGCACAATCTAATTCTTTTGCAGAATGCTCCTTTGCGATCATGGCATCTTTGATTGCATACATACAACAAACTGAGGAGCAATATCCATTGCCACACCTGTTGTTATCCCTGGAGCCAATACATTGCAACCAGGCTATCTTCTCAGGCTCTTTCTCATCAGAAGGTCTGACAAGATGACCCATGGTTGGCCCACCTGCGCTTAAAATTCTTTCAAATTCAAGGCTTGTCATGACATTGGGGGATCTTTTATACATATAGATGTCATCAAGCCCTGAAGGATCAAAAGGTTTGGTTCCGGCTGCTATGATCACAGAGCCGACGTTGAGATCCCTTGTTATATCCACTGCCTCATGATTTATTGCTTCGGCAAGGCAGGCATCAACACATTGGTAGCATTCAGAACAGATACCGCAGGAAAGACATCGAGCCGCTTCAGCATCTATATCTTCCTTTGATAACGGCAGGGTAACTTCCTGAAAATTTCCCTCTCTTTCATCTAAAGATATTGTAGCCGGGATCGGGCGTTTTTGTTTTTCAAAACTATAAAAATCCGGTTTCTCAAACTCCCAGGATTTTTCACGATCTTTTGTAAGATCCTCACCATTTATAAACCTGTGCATGCTCTCTGCAGCTTCTTTACCACTGGCAACTGCATCAACAACGGATCTAGGTCCATAAAAAGCATCCCCTCCTGCAAATACCCAGTCAATTGGTGTTTGAAGAGTTACAGGGTCTGCTTCAAGTCCTCCCGGAGGTGTAAGAGAGATGCCTTCTTTTTCTGCAAATTCAAACTCTCCCATCTGGCCTATGGCAACAATAACATGGCCAGCTTCATAAGAAATAAGTTTGCAGTCATCATATTGAGGACTAAACCGACCGTTCTCATCAAAGACTGATGTACATTCCTGAAATTCAACTTCCTCAACCTTGCCTTTGCCTTCTAAAAATCTCAAAGGGCCGAGGCTGTTAACTATTTTAACCCCTTCTTCTAGGGCTTCTTCAATTTCATAATCCCAGGCAGGCATCTCGTCACGTTTTTCAAGACAGATCATTGTCACTTCTTTAGAGCCTAAACGCCTTGCAGTTAATGCAACATCAACAGCAACGTTACCGCCTCCAATAACCACGACTTTTCCGGAAAGCTTCGGGGCAGTTCCAAGGGCAGCTTCTCTTAAAAAGGAAACACCCTTAATAACGCCTTCAACTTCTTCGCCCTTGACGCCCAGGCCTCGGGAGCCATGTAAGCCCGTAGCCATAAATAAAGTGCTATAGCCCTCTTTTTTAAGGCTCTCAAGGCTGATATCTTTACCGAATTCAACAGAGGTCTTAATTTCCACTCCAAGTTTCTCGATGACTTCAATTTCTTTTTCAAGCTCAGCTTTTGGAAGACGGTATTCGGGAATACCCACAGTCATCATCCCACCCTTGACAGGAAGTTTCTCAAAAACAGTAACGCCATAGCCTTCTTGGGCCATATAATATGCGGCTGTCAGCCCTGCTGGCCCGGAACCAATAATTGCTACTTTTTCTTTCCTTTTTTCAGCTAGTTCCGGGATATATGGCGCACCCTCTTGAAAATCTAATTCCGAGAGATATTTATGCAGATATTGAATGGCAATCGGTTCATCAGCATCCCCACGTGTACAAACTGATTCACATGGATGATGACATACACGACCACATGACCCCGGAAATGGATGCTCCTGTTTAAAAAGCTCAAGAGCTTCTCTATATTTGCTCTGGTTCATTAAGGCAATAAAACCCTGAATACTCACATGGGCAGGACAGGTTGCCTTACAAGGAGCTGTGGAACGTTTCGAAATACCAAAAGCGCCAGGAATAGCCTGTTCATACTGTTTAAAAATTGCTTTTCTTGTTCCAAGTCCCTGGTTATGCTCACTTAAGACATCAACGGGACAGACTGTGGCACACTCACCACAGCTTGTACATTTATCCAAATCAACATACCTTGCTTCCTGCCTGACTTTCGCAGTAAAATTACCCTGATCTCCATCCAGTTCAAGAAGTTCTGTATTTGTTAAAAGCTCTATATTTAAATGCCGGCCGACCTCGACCAGTTTTGGTGAAATAACTCACATGGTACAATCATTTGTAGGAAAAGTTTTATCCAATTGAGCCATCATGCCGCCAATGGCATATGATTTTTCAACCAGATAAACATAATACCCGGAATTTGCCAAATCTATGGCTGATTGCATTCCAGCAATCCCTCCTCCAACGACCATCACTGAACCTGACAACTCTTTCTGCTGTGTAGAATTCTCTGCCATTACGCAAACCCCCTATCCTTTTAGCCCTTCCATAACTCCTAATAACTCAGGTAGTTTATGTTCCCAACCCATGCATGAAACATTCACTCCGCCAAAATCATTTGCTTTAACCTGCTTAATCATCTCTTTTGCGATACTGCTACACTCTCTTAC
>Ga0307988_1001223_pt1 | contig 14936 bp, 14 predicted proteins | sample EllFjometagen183_FD_203166 | JGI IMG/M metagenome (GOLD analysis project Ga0307988, IMG submission 203166) | Marine microbial communities from Ellis Fjord, Antarctic Ocean - #183 | ecosystem: Environmental > Aquatic > Marine > Unclassified | place: Southern Ocean | collected 2014-10-08 | reverse complement strand
AAAGGGGTATCAAAAATATTTAGCTGAAGTGAACTGTCTTGTTTTCCAACCATATCTACAAGCTTTTTCACTAAAAAACATATTTACTTGCAAATTCAGAAACTAAACAGAAGAGGTTATCATTTGACTATCAACACTGTAATGCATTTTTAAGGTTAGACTAAATAATTTTACTAAATCGTAGTAGGATTTGGATTAACTTTAACTCTAATTTTTTCAAACGTGTTTACGCTGGTTTGGAGTTCTTCGCTTGTGTTCCTTAATTTCAACTCTTTTTAAATTCGCAAAAAAATGCAAAAATTGGCAATTAAGAGAAATGCAAATGAAGTTCTACTTTATCACCGTTCCTTTTGTGCCCCACCAATAAAAGGCCTTCATTTCTAAGCAACCCGATTTAACCGAAGGGTCTTCTCCTTCCAATTTAAGCGCTTCTTCAACTGTTTCCACATCAAAAATTAACAGCCCCAGATGATCTCCACCACCTTCAAATGGCCCGGCAACTATTAATTTTCCATCATCAGCTAATTTGTTTAAATGATTCATGTGCAATTTCTGGAATTCGCTATTTCGGTAGAATCCTTGCTTTTAATTCCACCACTGTTTAACATCATAAAAACATAGCGTTTCATGGTGTATGTTGTATCTCCTTCGGTGTACGAAAACTCCCGTTGCGCAGTAGAGTTAAGCACAAAAGTAAAAAACAAAAAGGCAAAAAATATTTTCTTCATATTATAAAATTCTATTACTTTTTACTTTGTAATCTACTGCAATTTATCTTTAAAAACCATCCTAAACTTATCCATTTTTGGAACAATAATTAACTGGCAATAAACCTGGTTTTTATTCCGTGCAAAATAATTAACATGGTAATCTTCAGCGAGATAAAATAAATCGAATTTTGTTACTTCGGTAACAATCGGCTCATCATAAATTTTTTCTTTTTCAAATGCTTTTATCACATTTTCAGCAATCTTTTTTTGTTCTTCATTATGGTAAAAAATGGCAGACCGATATTGCGTACCAATGTCGTACCCCTGACGATTTAAAGTTGTTGGATCGTGTGTTAGAAAAAATACCTCCATAATTTCAATGAAACTAATTATTTCAGGATTATATTTAATCTGCACAACTTCGGCATGTCCGGTAGTTTCACTTATTACGTCGTTGTAGTTTGGGTTTTTTATATTTCCTCCGCTAAATCCGGGTTTTACATCAACCACCCCTTTTAATTGCAAATAGACCGCTTCGGTACACCAAAAACAGCCACCGCCAAGAGTTGCTTTTTCTAATTTTTTTGCCATGCTCCAATTTGAAAGGGTTAAAAATATTAATAAAAATAATTTGCTTTTCATGTGTTTATAATTATTTGTTTTTAATGGTAACACATGGAACTCAACGGGAATCATTTTCCTGTGTGCGAATAATTATCATGCTCGTTTCATCGACGTTTAATTTTAAATCTCGAAAATACCTTTTTCTCAAATTCCCAGGCAAATTTAAACTGACCAAACAATGTTCCCACAATTAAAAACAATAACTGATAAATAGGAATTATTATTAAAATGTACAGCGGAACTTTAATCCACAAACTTGTTTCAGTTGTTATTCCGAGCAAATAAAAAATCCCTCGTCTTGCATAAAGTGTAGAACTTCCGGTGACTGCAAAGACAATTAATATTATTACTAATTGAAAATTGCTGTTAATGTTCCACCTCTTTTTAAGTTTCTCCAGCATTTTTGTTTAATTATTTTAATAAATAACAAAACATTAGAAGGTATGTTTTTACTATTTTCTAAATCTGATGAGTTTGGAAGATAATGTAGCCATAAATTGCAAAACGAAGTAAACGAAACAAAGCAACTACGAGGTATTTTTTTGAAGGAAAACCAGCCGAACCTACAAGTAAACTCACTGCTGCCCAGGGTACTGGTGTTAGTGCTGCGACAATTATCAGGAACAATCCGTACTTTCGAACCTGTGGCCATAATTGTTTCATATATTTCATTCGGATATAACGAAACGTTGCAAGCCTGAAAAGAAATTTACCGATTAGAAAAGTTAAATATCCCATGGCATACGAAACCACAGCAAAAAAGGCAACGTTATAAAAATAATGTACAACTCCGGCTTTATTAAATGCCCAAATCATAAATAATTCGGGTGGGATAATTCCAAAAAAGAATTCGGAAACAAAGTAAATAAGGTAAATTATTTCTGGTTTTGCATAAAAATGGGCAATCCAGGCATCAAGATTATTTGACACTACAACTTCTTTAAAAAATAAATAAACAGCTAGTAAAATTAGCATCCAGGCAAAACCTTTTAACCCATTATTTATTAGAAATCGTATTCGTGGACTGAATTTCATAGCAATTATTGGTGTTCTTTCGAGCGTGAAAATTACAACAATTTTGATTAACTAATGTTTGTAAATATTAATTTTTATGGCAATTAAATTGGTAGGCTTCTTTCAGCCATCGAATAAGTTGCTCGTTTATTTCCGATTTATTTTCAACTCGCAAAATATGTGCAAATTCTTTTTTGAAACCTGCACACATTTTTCAACAGGAAATTCGTCGTATGCTGTTCCACATGCAAATTCAATAGCAAGGTATTTCGAGTGTGGTTTTAAAGCCAGAAATGTTGATTTTACAGAAAACATTATCCCATTTTTAACTGCCCTGATTTGCATTTCGCCAAGCGATTCTATTTTTCTGTGAATAATACTAAACAGTTCAAAAATATCAGATGAATATTTTTCGAAAACCTGTTCAATTGTAAAATGTCCGCAGGAATGTTCCTGGTTTCGGTTTTTGAATTCACGTTTGCATTTTGGGCAAATCCACATAAGATGGTTTCAGGTTACGAGCTACAAGTTACAGTTTATAAGGTTCAGGTTAAACAATTAAAATTTCAATATTTTGAATGATTGTGAAGTTTTACCATCGGAAACAATAAAAACGTATGTTCCATTTTTAAACGATGAAATGTTTACCGGGTTGATTGTACTGTTTAATTCGGATTGTACCAAAAGTTGCCCGGTTAAATTATAAACTTTCAAATGCAATTTTTGTGGAGTTTGTTGCATCACATTTACAAAATCGCGTGCCGGATTTGGATAAACTGTAATTGTATTCATCAGCTTGTTTGACACACTTTGGAATACGTTAATTCCGTTGTAATAGTAATACGTTTTCGAATTGGGATTCCAGTCTTCTGTCTCAGTATTTTTATTCGAATTAACCTGCACCAACAATAGACTGTGTTCAATATTCCACTTGTAACTGTATTTGTAGAAATTCATCCAGGTTTCACTATTAATTTCCCATATTTTTCCCCACCATTCTTCTGTTAATCCGATTTCATTTAATACAGATGTCGATTCTGATTCTGGAATCCATTCCTGCGAAGTAGTATTCCAGTTTAAAAAAGAGGTTTTAGTAGAAATAGCTGAAATTTGTTTTGCACTTTTTTCTAAGTCTTCATACTCCATCAACGTTTTTCTCACATTATTCCACACATTCTCAGTGCGATCCCATTTTTCCTGTAAAATCAGAATGTTTCTGTTCATTTCATCAAATTGAAGGGAATAGTTTCGTTCGTTTGTCCATTGGTTATTGTTAAAAAGAAGTAGCCGGTCGTTTACCCTGTTGTTTAACGAGTCGTAGGTAAAAAGATATCTTGTGGTATTTAGTAAGTTTCCAAAAATAGGCGTATAAATATTGCGGTATGTCCAATTTCCCAGGGTGTCGTATCCGTCTTCAATTCTCATTTTTATTTCCCATGAGTTATTTTCCCAATTAAATCCTTTTTCTTCAATTTGGTTTTGAAGCGAATCATATAGATATTCTGTTTTCGATGTATTGTCCCATTGGTTTAATCCTGCATTAAAACTATATTCGATATTCAAGGAATCGTTTTCCTCTGTATTGAACCAGCTTTCATTTTTGCTTTGACCCATAAAGGTCTGGGTTGCAGGAATGTAGTAAAAGTAGTAAGATGCAAAATATTGTTCTTCTTCAATATATTCTTGTTTCCCAGTTGGAATATATGCACCTGAATCGGGATTCCAGTTATTATACGTTATAATAGTTGCATTTTCTATTTGTTGGGAAGTTCCTAAATATTTAGACCAGGTTTGTGTGAAATCATTCCAGGTCCAACTCTCATAATTTGAGGTATTTGTTGTCTCGTTGAAAGTGGTAAACTGCTTTTTATAAATAGAACTATCTGTTGGAGAAGTAAACTGGTATGTGATTATACTGTCCGCTTGAATAATTGACTGGTTCTCGGATTCAACAGATTTTAGATTTTTTTGATTTTGTATTAAATCAGTTTTTGAAATTTGAGAAAATGTACTAAGTGAGCAGAATAAGGCAATTAAAAAAAAAGTTGAGTTTTTCATGGGTTAGTTTTTTTTAAAGGTAAAAAAACTGGTGTATTGTTTATTGTTGGTTAGTTAATTTTTACAAGTTCTAAATAAATAAAAACTATTTTTTATTCCCTGAATCAAAAGCCATTTTCATAAACTTTCGCACTTCGTTATTTATATCTTCTTTGAAAAGAATTCGCAAATAATGTTGGTAAATTTTTCCTCCGGGAACTTCTCCAATTCGATAAAAACATAAATTGTTTTCGTGAGGTTTATCAAATGTTAAAACCACATCTAAAAAATCTTTTCCCAAACGATGAATGTATCCAAAACGTTTTTTTGCTGCAAAAGCAATTCTACTTTTTGCCGGGTGCAAAACGAATTCTCCTATTTTTTGATATTCAGAAATAAAGTAATGAAAGAGTTCCCTTGTGTGTTCCGATTTGCCGTTCAGAAAATCTTCAACAGTTCGTTCATTGCACGAATGATTTTGATTTTCGTGTAGAAACTTCTGATTGCATTTTAGACATTTCCACATAGCGAGGTTTCAGGTTTCAGGTTGCGAGTTTCAGGTTTCAAATTACAGGTTTCAAGTTTTCGTCATTCCGAACTTGTTTCGGAATCTGTATTTTAAATGTAGATGCTGAATCAAGTTCAGCATGACGTGCTAACTTCAATTCACTCTTTTCGGTTTTAACTCCTCAAAAAATATGTCGTTGTTTGGCACATCGAAATCCATTCCGGTAATTTTCAGATTGTTGGTCATGTTAAATTTAACCGTCCCGAAGTTAAACCAGGCGTGTGTTTTGTCCCAGTTAATTTTCCAAACGTCGTAGTGCCAGTGTTCCAATGTTGCCGACAAATCGGGAGTGTGTTCAAAAAAAATTCTCAGTTTATCATTCTCCAGTTTTACCTCTATTTTTCCATAAATAGCTGAATTGTAAATTCCCGTATATTTTCCCTGTTCAAGTGAAGGTTTAGTTCCTTTTACACGCTTGTCTTTTCGTTCTAAAATACGAGTATCACCCCCACTTCTTTTATTTCGTTGTTCCAGTAATTCCGCCGACCAATCTTTTTCTTCCTCACCTAAAAATGCGTTTAATACATAATTTGTAACTGCTGTTGTGGGTGCTTTCATTCCGTTGGTTAAAACCACAACTCCCAGTTTTTCATCGGGAATCATATTCATCGACGAAATCATTCCATCGTAACCACCGCCGTGGCTTACGCGCAATCGTCCATGATAATCCGCCAATCCCCAACCCAATCCGTAACCACGAAAATGGGTGTTAAAATCGTTTGATTTTGTATGATCCACTGAATAATTGTTGTGCATTTTCCAAATCGTATTTCTCGATGAAGCGGTCAACAATGTATCATCTCCAATAATTCCGTGGTTCATATTAAAAATCATCCATTTTCCCATGTCGTTCACCGACGAAATAATCCCGCCAAGTGCCGCAACTTCTTCCCAATCGACATACGGAATCGGAATATTTTTCTCTTCTTCAAAAGCATGTGGTGTGGCAAAATTTCCTTTTTCTGTTAATTTATTTAATGAATAAATGGTTCGATCCATTTTTACGGGATCAAGAATCCGTTCCTGCACATTCTCGCCCCAGGTTTTTCCGGTAACTGTTTTTATAACTTCTCCGGCAGTTATGTACATAACATTCGAGTAGCCAAATCCATCGCGGAACTTAAATTGCGGTTCAATTCCGGCAAGCCTTTTTATTATTTCTTCGGAACTTAAATCGGATTTGTACCAAATTACATCGCCACTAAAAGTGCCAAGTCCAACCCGGTGGCAAAGCAAATCTTTAATAGTTGTTTCACTGCTCACAAACTGATTGTACAATTTAAAATAGGGAAGGTGTTTTTGCACTTTATCGTCCCAGTTTAGTTTGCCTTCCTGCACCAACATTGCAATTATTGCCGATGTAAATGCCTTTGAATTCGATGCAATCGCATAAAGTGTATTTCCATCTGGTTTTTCAGTTTTGCCAATTTCCATTAATCCGTAACCTTTGCTAAAAACAATTTTGCCGTCTTTAACAATTCCAACACTCATGCCCGGAATTCCCCATTCTTTAACAGTTTTTTCGAAATAAGTATCCAACTTTTTCAGATCGACATTTTGTGCTGTTAAAGTTCCTGATAATACTATAAATAATAGAAATAGATATTTTCTCATGGCAATAGAAATTTAGAATGCTAAAGATAAACTTTTATCTTTGTCAGCTGTTTTTTTTACTGAGACTAATCTAAAAACAATTATTCTTTATTAAAAATAAGATGAAAAATATTAAGTGGATTTTAACAGGTGTATTTCTTTTCTCCATAATAACTGTAAATGCTCAAAAAGGGAGTGTTTCAGGAATTGTTGTTGACAGCAACTCGAACGACAAAATTCCTTTTGCATCGGTTGCTATTTTTAATGAAGGCACTGATACTCCAGCTGCAGGAACAATTACCGATTATGCAGGTAATTTTTCAATCAAAAATTTAAGCCTCGGAAATTACAAATTAGTTGTTTCTTTTATTGGTTACAGTTCAAATACAATTGAAAATATTTCGCTAAGCCGTGAATCAACAAAACTGGATTTGGGGAATATTACTTTGGCTCCTGCAAATGTTAATATTGAAGAAGTGGAAGTAACAGCCATGCAAAATACGGTTTCAACCAAAATAGACAGGAAAGTGTATTCAGCCAATGATTTCGAAACTGCACAAGGAGGAACCGCTGTCGATGTTCTGAATAAATTGCCATCGGTTTCTGTTGATCCTGATGGAGTTGTTTCTGTTCGGGGAACAACAGATTTTATGGTGTATCTAAACGGAAAACCCACACAAATGGATCCTTCGATGTTGCTTGGGCAAATTGCAGGGAATACAATCGATAATATAGAAGTAATTACCGTTCCAACAGCAAAGTATGATGCACAGGGTAAAGGTGGGATTATTAACATTACAACCATAAGAACCGGTGCAGAGGGATTATCAATTTCGGCAAATGGTTTGTATGGAGGTGCTCCGTGGGGGCATTTAACCGATAATTATAGTGGATACGAACAAAATGATAATCGCGAAGGAGCAGGATTAAATTTGATGTGGCTTAAAAATAATTTGTCGCTGTACGGAGGTTTTAATTTGAATAACCGAAACATTAACGGATTAAGAATTGGTGATGCCCGAATTTTGGTAGATGAAGCAAATGGCGTTTATAAACACATGGTTGCGCAAGGCGAACGTCCGGAGTGGTTTAAATACTGGTCGGCAAATGCTGGTTTCGATTATCAGTTATCTGAAAAATCAACACTTTCAGGATCTTATTTCTTTGGAAAACGAAGAGAAGGCCGCTCGGCTTTTTATATTTATAATATTTTTTATGCCGATAAAAATAAAAACTCAATTGCCGGAGTTGATAGAAATGAAGACTGGATTTATAATCCAAATACCGATAATCGTTATGGAACATTTCATACTGCAAATGTAGATTTTACTCAAAAGTTCGATAATAATTCAGAGTTGCAAATTTCACTTTTATATGAAAACTCAGGATTGAGCCGTGAATTGGAAAACCTGAATTTCGATTATAATCTTGCTACCGATTTGGCAGGAGGGAAAGAATTACATTACAAACAAACCGATGATACTCCATTAAAAGGGTATCGCGCTTCTATCGATTATTCAAAAAAACTGGATAACGGACATACTTTGGGAATTGGTTTGCAGCCGCAGATTTTTAATATTGCCGGTGGTTTTGGCTACGACACTTTGGGAATTGCAAACAACAATTGGGGAGCATATTCAAGTTTAGAAAACGAGGTTGAACAAACCCGTGGTATTTATGCAGGCTATTTTGATTACGCCGGAAGTACCGGAGATTTGAGTTTTATTGTTGGACTGCGTTTGGAATACACCGATCAGGAAATGGACATAATTAAAGCCGATTATTTTTCGATTTTCGACGGGCAAAAACAATCCAACTACAAAGTGAATAAACTGGACTGGTTTCCAACACTTCATTTAAATTATAAATTGAGCGAAAAAGATCAGCTTTCGTTTGCAACAAGCAGAAGAATTAGCCGGCCACCAATTAAAAATATGGCTCCGTTTCTTTATCGTCGTCACTTAGAAGTTTATGTTGCCGGCGACCCACAATTGGAACCGGAATACCTTACTAATTTTGAATTGACTTTTGATAAAAAGGCAGGCAAACAAAGTTTTAGTCTCACCGGTTTTTATCGCGGAGTTGACAATGCAATTTTTAGGGTAAATACAATTACCAACGAAAACCAGCGCGTTTTAGATGTGGTAAAAGAGGAAGTACTTATTAGGAGTTATACCAATTCGGGAAATACACGGGCATTGGGAGCTGAATTAAATGCCAATCTGGTTGCAGGTTCTTTTGCCAAGTTTTTTGTGGGTGGCTCGTTGTACAACTTCAAAGTCGACAGCGATATTTTTGGTTATCAGTCAATAAATAAAAGCACCAATTGGAGTTTAAAAGCGAACATGAATTTGATGATTTCAAAAGCATTAGTTTTTACCACCGACTTTAGTGTGCAATCGGCAACAATTACTGCACAAGGGCAAAACGATTTGTTTTATTTGGCAAATTCAGCTTTAAGTTTTACACCTCAAAAAGTAAAGGGCTGGAATTTTTCATTAAGAGCTTTGGATATTCTGAGTTCGAATCTACAAGGATTGGATACCCGTGCATTTAACAGCAATGGTTCCGAGATATTTTATCAGGAAACCGAATACCATCGTCAGGGACCAATTATTGAATTAGGCGTTACATATTCCTTGAATATGAATGGTAAATCGGGTAAAAAAACAGATAGTACTTTTGGAAAAGAGCAGTTTTAAAAAGTAAATATTAAGGTTGAAATATACTCAACTGGATTTTATTCTGAAGCTTCCATTGTTTTACTTGAATCCTCGACCAATAATAAGATTTCTTGCAGTTCGGAGGAGGTAATAGAGCGAAATTTTCCAATTTTTAAATTCCCCAACGATATATTCATAATTCGTGTTCGTTTAAGTGTTTTTACTTCGTATCCCAGATAATCGCACATTCTACGAATCTGCCGGTTTAAACCTTGTGTAAGTACAATATTAAATTTAAAATCGTCGATTTTGCTTACCGTACATTTTTTAGTAATGGTATTTAAAATGGGTACTCCGCTTCGCATTTGCTCAAGAAAACTCTGCGTAATTTTTTTGTTTACTGTAACCAAATATTCTTTTTCGTGCATGTTTTTCGAGCGAAGAATTTTGTTAACAATATCGCCGTCGTTAGTCAGGAAAATAAGTCCTTCGCTGGGTTTATCCAATCTTCCAATCGGGAAAATTCGTTCAGGATAATTTATAAAGTCTATAATATTTCCTTTAATATTGGTGTCGGTGGTGCAGGTAATTCCAATCGGTTTATTAAAAGCCAGATAAATATTTTTAATCTCTTTTGTAATAATTTTATCTTCAATACTTATTTCATCGTTAGCTGTAACTTTTACACCTAAATCAGCAACTAATCCATTTACTTTCACTTTTCCTTCCGAAATAAGAGCATCCGCTCCCCGGCGTGAACAATAACCGGTTTCAGAAATGGCTTTATTCAATCTTTTTTCTTCCATAAATTATGGTAAATATAAATGTAAATATCCATTAATGTTTTTTTGCCAAAAGATTTTAGTTGAAGCGCTGAATATTCTTGTGCTTAACTTTATTTTAAAAATAGAATGTGTTTTCATTTCATTTTTACATCTTTGGGTTTCCAATTATTAAAGCGCATGAACAAACTCAAACATCTTTCACCTCAGCCTCTTTTTAATTATTTCGAACAGATTTGCCAGATACCCCGACCATCGAAAAAAGAAGAGAAAATTAGACAGTTTTTACTTGATTTTGCTACAGATAATAATCTGGAAGCCAGAACGGATAAAATCGGGAATGTGCTGATTTTAAAACCAGCAACAAGGGGTTACGAAAATGCTCCAACAGTAATTCTACAAACTCATATGGATATGGTTTGTGAGAAGAATTCCGACAAAGTTTTTGATTTTGAAACTGATCCGATTGAAGCAAATGTATTTGATGGTTGGGTTAAAGCGAACGGAACCACATTAGGTGCCGACTGTGGAATTGGAATTGCAGCTCAATTGGCAGTTTTAACATCTGCCGATATTAAACATAGCGCATTAGAATGTTTAATTACGGTGGATGAGGAAACCGGATTGACAGGTGCTTTTGAGATACAACCCGGATTTTTAACGGGTTCCGTATTGTTAAATCTCGACTCGGAAGATGAGGGAGAAATATTTATTGGATGCGCTGGCGGAATTGACACATTGGCAACATTTAATTATCAAAAAGAGAGAGTTCCTTCGAATTTTGAAACGATAAAATTATCAGTTTCCGGTTTACTTGGTGGTCATTCTGGCGACGATATTCATAAAAATCGTGGAAATGCCAATAAAATTCTAAATCGGTTTCTGTGGAAATCACAAAAAAAATTCAATTTAAGAATTTCGGATTTCAATGGCGGAAATTTGCGAAATGCGATTGCTCGTGAGGCATTCGCTATTGTTTTAGTTCATGAAAACCAAAAACAGAAATTAGAGGCAGCTTTTGAAAAATATAATACAGAAGTTTTAAATGAGAATGAACATGCGGAACCCGGTTTAGAATTAACATTTGGAAGTTATGAGTTGCCAGAATTTGTAATTGATAAAGACTCGCAAAACAATTTGTTAAATGCTGTTTACGCCTGTCCACACGGGGTTTTAGAAATGAGCACGCGTATGGAAGGAATGGTTGAAACTTCAACTAATCTTGCTTCAGTTAAATTTATCGATGGCGATAAAATTAGAGTAGTAACCAGCCAGCGAAGCGAAGTAGAAACCCGTAAATATTGGGCTGCAGAAATGGCCGAGTCTGTTTTTAAATTGGCTAAAGCCGATGTAAAACACACAGATGGATATCCTGGTTGGGCGCCAAATCCTGATTCTGAAATTTTAAAAATTACTGTTGATTCGTATAAAAAATTATTTGAGATTGAACCAATTGTTCGTTCCATTCATGCGGGCTTAGAATGTGGCTTATTTTTGGAAAAATATCCAAGCCTGGATATGGTTTCATTTGGTCCAACAATACGCGGGGCGCACTCTCCCGACGAAAGACTAAATATTGAAACTACCGAAAAATTTTGGAAGCATTTGGTAGATGTGCTAGAAAATATCAAATAATTACTTTTTTATTCGAAGTGTGTTTTGTTAAAAGTGAATGTTACTAAAAATATTAAAACTTAATTTTATATTCCCGAAACGGATGTTCTCGTTTTCTGTTCAAAAGATTTATAGGACAGCAATAAGAATTTTAATCGATGTTTTTTTTAGTTACGAATGACCTTTTACAACAATCAGCATAATTTTTAAGTTCAACCTAAAAAAGCTGAATAGTTGAATTAGAATATTGGTACGCCGGCGAATAGTTCCTTTAGTAGGAATTGGTGGGTAAAATTCATCTTTATTTGCACTATAAACTCTATTCTTTTTCATAATTTATTTTGAATAATGTGAGAAATTAATTTATTGGAGTTCCTTATTCGGGGAGCAACCACCAGAACGGATAACCTTTGGCTTTGTGTAGAAATAAATAGTGTAGAAATAATTTTATCCAATGTCCTGCAAGTCCAATTTCTCCAATGGTTGAATTTAAATCTCTTCCCCATTCAGGATATTTCTTCCAGTCGGGAACAACAGGCGAAACGGTCATTGTTGCACCTAAACCTTTGGTTAAACTATACCCTGCCGAAACGATACAGGCAGCTCCCATTCTTCCCATGCTTGCTGTATGTTTGTGTACCATTTTTCCTGTTTTTATAGCTTCAGCAATATTCTGCGCAACAATTTTACCAGTTACACCCGAAGGCATTCCGGTTCGTGGAGGAGCTGGTGAAATTGGTGTGCCATTAGTACTTTTCATTGGTTTTGAAATAGGATGCGGTGGGGCAAATGCAATTCCCGGTGCATAAATATTTTTGTAAACCGGACTCTGATAGGTTTCAGGCCAGTCGTTTATACTCCACTCCTCAAAAGGTTTTGGTGAATAATCAGCATCTACTTTCATAAATTTGTTGGGAGCAAAAACGGTTGAAGTAATATCTTCACCCACCTTGTTGAAAGCTTTTATATCCTGCCCCGAAAATGCTGGAATTAACATGGCAAAATCAAATTCTTCTTTGTGGTTTTTGCCATCGATAGTTTCGTAATGTGCCACACCCGGGTCAATTTTTTTTACTCCGGCCCTTTTAATCCATTTTATATTGTTTTCGGCAAAAACCGATTCGGTGAAAACTTTGGTAGAAGTAACATAACCGCCACGTTTTACAAAAGCACCTCCCATTCCAAAGTCGCCAACTTCATATTCATTTGAAATCCATGTAATTTCTGCTAAATGTGATAGTTTGCGTTGTTTTAGTTCGAAGGCAATATTAAGTGCATATTCAAAAGCTGCTCCCTGGCATGTGGCTCCCGGGTGTCCGGTGCCAATTAGAAATCTCTGTTTATTGCCTTGTTTCATTAATTCAATACTTTTCTGAAGTTCTTCCCAGGCATGTGCTGCATGGTCGTATGAACAAACAGAAACTGTATTTTTTCCAGGACCTAATCCTTCGGTAGCTTCAAATTTTAGTGCCGGGCCGGTTGCATTAACCAGATAATCGTATTCTATTTTTTCCGTTTCTCCCTGTTTGCTGGCCGAAGTATAAGTAATTTCGACTATACCGTTATTTGTATTCGAATCTCCTTCAGGATATATTGCCGTTGCTTTGGCTTGCTTTAAAACTATTCCCCAACGATTATAAACTTTTTCCAATTTAAACCGTACTTGATCGACAGTCATTTTTCCCACGCCAACCCATATATTAGAAGGAACCCATTGATAATATTCACTTGGAGTAACTACCACAACTTCATGTTTTTTCCCTAATTTTTTCTTGAGAAAAGAAGCAGCCGTGTGACCCGAAACTCCTGCACCTAAAACTACAACTCGCATAATCTATAGTTTAATATTAGTTGTTTTGGTGATTAAGATAATAAAAAATGGATTACTGATTACAAAATGTTAGTCTTAAAATGAACATTTGTTGTAATTCAGAGCAGGTGTTATTTCTGTTTGTTTTTTATTCGGTGAATGGAAAATGCCAAAACATTTTTTAGTCTGTTTATTCCTCAGAATAAATTAGAGGGTTTTTGATGATGGTTTCGAAATAACTTTTCTGTTTTTGAATTGAATACTATTTGCCGAACGTACGGTTATTTGTGAGAAGAAGTATTGTTTTTAGAGTATTAGATAATGCAGCTAACTTTTATTTTGGTAAATCTGAGTTAGCTGCATTATTATCATAAATATCTATTTACTTAATCCTTTGGCTGAACGATCTTCCAGAGCCGGTGCAGGGGTCATAATATGTTTGTTCTCTTTTACCAACTTCAAAACTTCTTCAACCACTTTCTCCATTTGTGGGTCGCGACCTTCCATTAATATATTGGGATCATCCCAAACTTTGAAATCCGGGCGAACGCCTTCACCTTCCCAAAACCAGTGACCATCGTTATCGTATAGTCTTGCTCCCGGAACAGTGATAGAGCCACCGTCGATTAACATATGACCGGTTGCAGGGCCAATTAATATACCCAATGTACGTTCACCTACAATCGGACCGGCTTCCAATTCCTGAAATGCCCAAGGAAGCCCATCGCCACCAGAACCTGCCCAGCCGTTAATTAACATTCCAACCGGACCTGTGTTTGTTTTAATCGGGTTGGTGTGGTCTTTTCCATGTCGCCAGTGTAAATTATAAGTTACAGGGCGTTGAAGTAATTCGAGAAAACGGTCTGCCAATGCACCTCCACCATTAAATCGTTCATCCAGAATAAATCCTTTTTTGTCTAACTGTCCATAAAACATTCGAACCAATTCCAACTGTCCACGTCCGGCAGTGTTTGACATATAAATGTATCCCAGTTGTCCATCGGATAATTCATCAACCATTTTGCGGTTGTCTTCCAAATGCTCCAAGTAGCGAAGTTGTCTTTCTTCTCCTCCCGTTAAACATTTAACAACCAGATTTTTAGCATCCTCTTCTTTCCCAGTTGAAGAGATTCTTAATGAGACTGTTTTTCCTGAAAGTCCTTCAAATGCTGCGTAAGGATCTTGTTTGGGATATAGTTTTATTCCATTAACCGATAAAATTACATCTCCCTTTGCAACTTCAACTCCGGGTAAATCAAATGGAGAACGTACTTCGGTGTCCCATGCAGCTGGTTTTACAATGTGTTTAATTTTATATTGCTCACCATCTAATTCCCAGTTAATTCCTAAAAATCCATTCCCACTCGACGGTGCACTTTCAACATCACCACCACGAGCGTAAGTATGTCCGGCACTTAACTCTGCAACCAAATTTAGCTGAAGATTGGTTATGTCCCAACGTGTGCGTGCATCATCAATTAGAACGGCATATTTATCGCGCAACGCTTTCCAGTCTAATTG